>ERZ724508.74-NODE-74-length-65704-cov-5.765511_pt1 | contig 65704 bp, 97 predicted proteins | sample MGYA00376041_ERZ724508 | MGnify/ENA primary metagenome ERZ724508 (study PRJEB28724, sample SAMN07190887) | wastewater metagenome | isolation source: effluent of sewage treatment plant in Hong Hong | place: USA: Christiansburg, Virginia | collected 2016-03-01 ...
CATTTCAAAAACAAATCGCACAGCAAAGGGGTTTGGTTGCGAGATTTTCAAAAAAGTATAAGCAACGATCTTGAACCTATTCTTGAATGGTAAGTTCATTATACTTCTTACGAGGGGTTGTGCCTCTACAACAATCTGATAGGCATTCTACGAGGCACCATTTCCAGAACACTCATACAAGTAATTTCCTCATATAAAAGATATTCAGGGCCACGCTTCCACTCGTCGGTATACTTCTCACTGACCCGAAGAAGCCGGTAAGATTCAAATACAACCAATAATTATCACAGATCACTCAGCCGGCTTCTCTTCTGACTTGACTTCGGGTTTCTTTTCTTCCACGGGAACTTCAGTTGGTTGACCTTCTTTCTTCTCTTCCTTCCTTTCCTTGTGTTCGTGATGGACCTTACCGCCTTTTCCTTTTTTTTCTTCCTTTTTCTCTTCGATGTAAGGAATGAAGTCGGTTCCAACATACTGCTGGAGAACAGTGGGCACCTTCACTCCGGTCTCGGTTTGGTAGTTCTCAAGAATGCAGCACAGTGTCCTTTCGGTGGCAGTGAGAGTGCCATTGAGCATATGCACAAATCGCCTTTCGCCCTGAATTCCAATAATCATTACCTCCTTTGTATTCTGTCCACACTTGATATCAAGATTCCTTGACTGATAGTCAGTACAGTTTGAACACGATACTAGTTCTCTGAATGCACCGTATCCAGGGAACCAAGCCTCCAGATCGTACTTCTTCGCAGCAGCATCATTCAATGCACCCGATACGATACTGATCACTTGGTAAGGCAGCTCAAGACTCTGATAGAATTCCTCTGAGACCTTGATCATTTCCTCGTGCATCGCCCACGACTCTTCGGGCTTACAGATAATGAACTGTTCGATCTTCTCGAACTGGTGAACGCGGAAGATTCCCCAATTGTCCTTTCCATGAGCACCCGCCTCTTTTCTGAAGCACGAACTGAAGCCTGAGTACCTAATAGGAAGCTGCTTGTCGTCCATCGTCTCGCCTCTATGGAATCCGGAAATGGGTTGTTCTAAATTAAATCAATCGCATACCTGAAGTGGCAATGAGGTAGAACTCGTCGTCAGAGGTCTTTCCTTCTTTGACCTGGTAAAGCTGGTCGTCGAAGTCGCTGAGCTGACAGGTTTCCGCCATAACTTCTTTCTTCATGAAGAAGGGAGGCTGCATAGCAGTATACCCTCGCTTCGCGAGGAACTGCAGGCCATATTGAACTAAGGCCAGATTCAGCATAACTCCTGGACCCTTAAGGAAGTAGCCTCGATGGCCAGCGATCTTCTGTCCACGTTCTGGATCATACCCTCCTATGGCTTCAAGCACTTCGTGATGATGGTATGCCCCTCGCTTTCCAGTAATCTTTAGCTCTGATTTTACGCCCCAGGTTCTTTCTACGCGGTTGTTATCCTCGTTGTTACTGACTGGCACACTCTCATGCACAATATTCCCCACTGAGTTGACTAGCTTGTCAATACTACTCTTGATCAGTTTTTCTTCCTTGACGATCTAGGCCTGTCGAGCTTCATTCTGGGCCTTCTTCTCTAACAGTTCAACGCAAGGGTCCTCTTTGTTGACTCGCTTCTTCTCTCCCATCTCTTTGCCAATTGCATTCCACTCCTTCTTGATCTGATCCAACTGAAACTTCACTTATCTCCAATGCTTATCGGCAACAATGATTTCATCCACAACCTTGGGGTCCTTGTTGCGCTTGATGCACGATTGCCTCACGATCTCTGGGTTGCCTCCTTTCTCCACGCGAAACAAGTTGATATCCAATCCGCTCATATACTTTATATTGAATTACCCAACCCGCCACGTATATTGGCAAAAGCCTATAGGAAGGGAATCCTATTAACCCATAAAGGATATCAGTAGCATATAATTACGAAACAATATGATTCACGGCACGAAAAAGGTGAAGAAATAGAAGACAGAGCAGGAGGCAGAGGCCGATAACGCTCTTGCCACAAAGATCAGCAAACACCTCAAGTAATTTATGGATATTCGACACCAAGAGAAGAAGGATCTTGCCTACCTCAATCAATTCACCGAAGTGCTGATGGAGTTGTGTTGTGATATCACCACGATCTACAACTTTCGTCGAGAGCTCATAGAGCAACAGCTCAGCGTTACCCCAGAGCCGGAGCTACAAGCCAAAATTCTGGAGGCTAACCTTAAACTCACCACAAAACTGATCAAGAGTAATCCAAAAACTTATGCAATTTGGAGCTTCCGACAGTGGCTCGTCATGAAACTCTTCCTTCTCACCAAGACTAGCCAAGTCGTCGAGGGAGATCTCGAACTATGCAAGTTCATGTTGATGAAGGATGAAAAGAACTTTCATGTGTGGAACTATCGACATTGGCTGAACTCATTGACTGTTAACATCGATCGAGCAATTCAGTTTGTGCATGAAAAGATCAAGAGCAACCCATTCAATTTCTCTCCTTACCATTTCCTAACGAAGCACATCATGGAAAAGTACGATCGGCTGATAGGTGTAAATCATTAGATCATGCAGTATGGCATGGACAAGAAAGTGTTTGAGGAGGAACTTGAAATGGTTCGAACAGCTGTCGGGATGAATCCTCAAGAGGAAGCGCCTTGGAACTTCTACAAGTGGATGATCAGGAGAACTCTGCCTTGCAGGGTGCTGGAGAGTAAGCAGACGGAGTTGGGATACTCGATCACTACAAACTTTAAGGTGTCCTCGTTTGGGAATAGTATCAAACTTACAGGGAAGGAGGGGGAGAAAATCACAGGATGGGCATTGAAGAGTATAAGTGGAGCTGAGCCATCAACCAGCTGGATCTTGGAGCTACCTAAAGAAACTGATCGAGAAGGCTTACAGTTGGTAATAACCAGCAATTATGACTTGGAAGCCGACCACGTCCGAACTGAGTACGGCTATCTTTTCCTTGGAACCTCTTCCAACCCCGCCATTATCACTGAGTCAAAAAGAATCCTTGAAGACCAAATCGGTTTCGTCCAGGAAGTATCGAACGAGTAGCAAGGTAAGTGCAGGTTTGCTTCGTTGACTCTTTTAGAGTTGTTCCGCCTCACCATCAATGTATCGCAAAGCAATTCCGAGTGGACAGTCGTGCAAAATCGAGCTAAGTAGATCCTTCAGGCCCTCCAAACAGAACAGAAAGGAAAGCTCTACATTGTAAAACTTACTGAAGCTTGGAAGTCATTATCAGCGGGAGCAGGTCCCCAACTCCGCCCTGAGTAGCTGTTGTTGCTGCAGCAGTTGACCCCGTGATACAACTTTATAAAAATAGTTAGATGGAGATAAATATCAAACTGAAGTTCCTCGAAGAGGAGAAGAACGGGAACAAGTCGATAGAAGTGGTGCGCCTCCTCACTAAATAAGACACCCTCCGAAACAACTACCTACCGAAGCGGCGTACCATCAACCTAAACAACGAAACCAACGAAGATCTTGAACCCTAGTTGTACAATATGCAGTCTTTTCGGGAGCCCCGCTAAAAAAGTACTGCTTACAATCGCTAGACGCCCCGCCAAGCATACACACATCGTTACAGCAAAAGCAAAGAACTCAAACTTTCCAAGAGTAAGAAAATTCCTAAGGCGGAGGATAGCCGCAACCGCACCCTATTGTTTAAGAAGAAGAAGGAACCGGCAGCAGTCCAGCCGATCCGCAAGAACATTAGCGAATTGCTGACCAAACCCAACGACCGTTCAAGGCTGAAGCCGCCCAGCCGCACGAACTTCGTTGAGGACACTTTCACAGGCAAGTTCCCAGGTGTCGATGGCAAAAAGGTTCTCAAACAGTACAGTCAGTTCCTCAGCGAACTCGAACGAGTAGAGATAATCAACTAGAAGGCAGTCTACTACGTTGGCTTGAAGAACAAGAGTAGCGCAACCACTGATGATGATCTGGAAGGCAACTATCTGTGGACCAAGCATGACCACGTAGGCTACCGCTATGAGCTTATTGAGCGGCTGGGAAGCGGCTCGTTCGGCGATGTCGTTAAGGCCTACGATCACAAGAACCGATAATTCGTGGCCTTGAAGATCATAAGATCAAAGAAGGAACATTTCCAGTTAGCCCTCAACTAAATCAACATTCTGATGTTAGTCAAGGAAAACGACCTACAGTCTGAGAAGAACTGCGTGAAGATCAAGGATTTCATCGTGTTTCGCAAGCACATGGTAGCCCCGAGCTAATACAGTGCATCGTGTTCGAGCTGCTCAGCTTGAGTCTTTACGAGCTGCTCAAGCTCAACGAGTTCGAGGGCATCCGTATGGACTTCATACGCAGGTTCGCTATTCAGTTGCTCAACGCGCTGGCCTTCCTTCGCAAGCTTCGAATCATCCATTCGGACATCAAGCCAGAGAATGTACTGCTGAAGTCCAAATCTAAGACAGGTACTTGTGTATGTAAGGTAGGCATCAAGCTTATTGATTTCGGTACGAGCATGCATACGCATGAAAACGGGTTTGATTACATCCAGTCCAGGTACTACAGGGCACCGGAAGTTATTTTGGGCCATCCATACTCCACACCAATTGATATGTGGAGCACTGGCTGCGTGCTCGCCGAACTTTTCCTTGGATTGCCACTATTTGCAGGAGACAATTAGCAGGAACAGCTTAGCCTTATCCTACAGGCCATTGGTGTCCCAAATAGCGAATACCTAAACGTACCAACTGTGGATATACAGGCAGAACTGCAGTAAGGTCGGTAGCTTCTTCCATTTGAACTTTCAACCAAAGATTATCAAGACCGTCGACGGGAAGGTTCTAATGCCCGACAGTAAGCCATTACAGCAACGTATCCACGATTAAAGCTTTCTCGATTTCCTCTTACGGATCTTCGTTTGGGATGTGGATAAACGACTGACGCCACTCGAAGCACTCATGCATCCATGGATTCTACAGGGCCTTCCGGAAGACATCAAGAAACAGCACGTGTTCTACATAAAATAGTAAATCAAGAAGGAGACTGCTACGGTAGTAACCCAGTAGGAGCCCCCAGCAACTTCCCGCAGGAAGCGAGTCAAGCGGAACAGCGAACTCTGCCAATCGACCAAGAAGGATAAAAAGCACTACCGACGGCGTAGCGACGGCATGTCATGAATTTCTACTTCCATCTATGGGCATTCACGAATTAAGCAACATCACAACCTCTCCAGCATCTGCCGCCAGTTGTGGTTGCTCTGGTTGTATTGCAGCAGCCTGTACGGGTTTTTCGAGATCTTTAACGGCTCTGGCATAAACCTGTCGTAGAACTTGAACTTAGCTTATTGGAAGCTTGTGCTCTGCACATCCTCATACCGTTCGAGTTGCTTGCTGAAATTAATAAGTCCCCGGAAGTATTTATCGCGGCTGGCAATCTTGTTGTGACGGTTAAGGTAGGAGAGGTATTCGAACTGTGCAGCCTCTGGATCGACTTCTGGAATGGTGAGTAGTTCAATTGGTTTGTCATCGGGAATCACAAAGGCTGGTGGTGATTTTCTCTTCCTATTTTCTTTGCTGAAGGCACGCAGCCGATCTTCCTGAAGAAACGATGATCTCTAGCCATACGAATTTAGAAAGGAATCGATGTTGACTTTGTTGTCCCGACGTGACTGGTAATCATCGATACGACTTACATCGTTTAATCTGTTTCCTGTGCTGATGAATTACTGTTTGGGGTTCTTATCCGTGCGACTATAGGGACCCTCCTGAGGTCCATTATTCCGCTGTACTGAGAGGCTACTCTTCGAAGATTTCTTCAAAGAACGTAGCGAGGGGCTGCGCTGTCGAGGTTCGAAGGAATCATCAAAGGAAGGTTGTGCTTCTTCGCTACTCGAGAGATCAGCATAGCAGGCAATGAGTTTACCAGATTGGTGAGGGCTGAGATCTTCCTCCTCATCGGGGCCCTTCTCGGGAATAGTCTTTCGTTGCATCAAATCGTTATAATAATATATGCTGGTGCCGCCAACTTTATTGGGTCGGGTGGAATAGCGCATCATGGAATCAGGGAGCGTCGAACGCACAACCTGCCTGATGCTCGATGAGATTCCATTGCAAAGAATCACTTCCGAACTGAAGCAGGAAATCGAAAGATGCAGCAAACTTGAGTACCTCTCGCTGGATCGATGCTAATTGGAGTCGCTGGAAAACTTCCCACAGCTGCCCAAACTTGAAGTTGTCGAACTCAACAGCAACAAGTATCCTGTAATAACGAGTTTAGGCTCACCGATGTGGATATTGAAGTGCTCTGTCGCTTCACCAAGCTCCGAAGGGTATTTCTCAGGGACAACCAAGTTAACAAGTTGGAGTCACTTGTCACGCTCGCTCGGTTGCAGGATCTCGTACAAATCGAGCTGAAAGGCAATCCAATAACTGACCTTGTCAACTACCGAGAAACCCTCTATTCTGCGTATGCACCTTGGTTTAGTTAGCATTCGCAGTCTGGAAATCATCGACGGCAAGGATCGTTAGGGCAACGATATGGAGGACCTTTCCGAATACGTAAGGCAATTCATGATATAGTCTTCTGATAGTGCCGCAGAATCTGATGACTAAGGGAGCGACATGGAGGATTCCGGGGACTAGAACAGTAGCAATGAGGATCCCGAGTAGGTGTCGGACACCGGCCGCAAGCAGCGCAAGTTGAACTGATATATATATTGGATTTTGAATGGCTCGACAACTCACCAAAGCTGACTGTGCGACACTCTACAAACAATTCAAGCTGAACCAACAGCAGATCGACTCCTTCGAAGCTGCCTACCTGCGTGCTAGCACGTTCATCGGCAAGCCCGAACTGCTGAAGATCTACAGCTAGTACAATTTCAATGCGGAGCAGCTGGAAGAACATCTCCGGCAGTACCAAGCCAAGCTGAAGAAGGATGAAAAAGTAGTGGGCTGTACCGTAAAGATGCCAGAGAAGATAAGCTGCAACATGCCAATGAAGGTGTCATACGAAATCATGCCTGACGGTAGTGTGCGCAACTTCAGCCTCTAAGCTGTGATTCCGCAACAATGATAGCACATGTGCCTAACAAATCACAATCACCAGTATTTCTTACGGTTGGTACTCAAAGGCGAGTAATCACGACGTGGTCCAAATGCAGTGCTGTGCCGTGATAGCTCTGACCTGCTGGCCTGGTGGCTCTGCTTCATTCGGAACTGCATCTATGCTAACCACCAGCAACTACTTTCCTAAAGTTCGCAGAATTAAACACGTTGAGGTTCTGCCGGTTGTTCCACTGTACGTAGTTCTCCTTCTACACTTCGATGTCTTCGGCTGAGGTAGATCATTCGTTACCCACGAGTGCCGAGCTTATCTTTACTGCTAACAGCCGATTGTACTTGCTCATCACATCGATCGAGCAGGCTGTTGATTGCATGAGCTTGGTAAGGCTTGCGCTTGTTGCTGGTCGTAAGCAGCTAGCTTCTTCCTTCCTATGTCATAGAAGGTTGCAGGTACCCGCTGTACCGCAGAAGTCTGCGTTTGAGCTGTCGTACTTCTTGTAGCTTCAGCAGCTAGCCTTGCTGCTGCACTCTACTGGCTTCCTTGGTTATACAATCCTCGATGCACTGGTTGGCCAGCCGGAGGACCTCACTACTGGCATTGCTGAGCTGCCGACGCAGTGCTGTTGAAGACGGACGACGAATATTAACGTGAAGGCTCCTGAGAAGATTCTAATCGTTAGGCTTCTACTGCAGGAAGCAGGCCATAATGTATTCTTAGAAGAGCTGTGAGTGAGCAACAATAATCAATTAATTGCTTGGCGAGGATGGCAAATGACGGACACTTTCAGTACCACCACGAGATATGCATAGGCAGGATTCTGAGGAGGCTGCATGACAAGTACGACACCATCCTGCACTTCTACTTTGCTCGCAATCTGCGTAGCTACATGAAGCGTCGGGCCAACAACCACGAAAGCATTCTTTATGCTGATCTGCAGTTTTTGGACTGCGATGACGAGTTTCTCAAGCGCTGCTATCGCTCACATGAAATTCCCGATCGAATTAAGCTGCTTGCCGGTAGTCAGTGGCTCATGCAGCCTACTTCAAACGAAACCGCGTCCTTCCCTATGAATCGCCCTTCCTAAGAAACGATCAGGTCCGCAAGCTTATGGAAAAGAGGGTGAAGAGACGCACCAAGACTACCAAAAAGGTCAAGTAACTCGACCAAGGTGAACACTTTGCAGGCGAAGGGGAGTTTATCCGATCGGTAGCGACCGAGCAGCTCGAAGCATCCGAGTCTGCATACGACTCCTCAGCAAATGTCAGCTACTGCTCCAAGCTGTACGATATCTATGCTGGAAGCTTCAGCAGCAAGCAGAGTCTAAACTGTATCAGCGGACCTGGATCAGCTATTATGACCAGTCTCATAACCCTGCCACTCACACGAGAAAGTTAGAGGTACGAACGTGACTCCGACCAAGTGGATGTTGAGCATTTAGTCTGCAACTTCAATGACCGAGATGCTTAGCGAATCATGAGAGAATACTCCGAACTGACAGCATTTCGACAGCCAGTACCCAAGCTTAATCTTAACCTCAACCTTTCCCAGCTTAGCCGTAGTCGCTAAGATCTGAAGGTAAGCAAACCCAGTTACGAACAATTCTATGAACAGGTTAAGAAGAAGAGGGAATAGAAGCGTGCCAACAAAGTTTATTACGTGAGAGAAGCCCAACGTAAATATCAGCTGACCTCTCGCTCGCCTGAAAACTAGTATATGTTTCTGACAGCTCGCTAATACGAGGAACCACAGGAGAGACATCACCGGCTCACCACTGTAGAAGACCATTCGAACCAGCTGCACTCCGATCGGATCTTTCACAATACCAACCGAGTCTACAGTCCCTAGCTTATTAGAGTAGAGGACCGGCTTAACATGTATCGTTCGAAGGGAGCTAATGTACTTGAACTACCGACAGTCCTTACCGATAGAAAAAGTGAACGGGAAAATCACTACCGTTCCATTCTGGAACGTATCCGAGAAAATAAGAAACAAGAAATGCTTCTTCGTGCGGGCTCTCCCCAAAACTCTCAGGAACGTAACGAAAAGAACCGTAAGTTGGAGCTGCTCAAGTAAAGAGCTGTGGAGCTGATCCGAAACAAACCTGCAACTTCCCGACAGTAACCCCCACCAAAGAAGGAAGTAGTGTTCTCTCGTAAGTGAGCTGGGCATCTATGCACCGCATCACGAGTAGATGGACTTGCTGGCAAGGTCCTTAAACGGTGCGCCGTACATGTTCTCGCTCTTGATGCTCTTCACGAAGCCATTGTAGCCAACCACTGGTACTTCCTTGCGGGCCAATTCCTTCACAAGCTTTTCGTTGAGGTTGCCTGTCGTCAACATCTCATCCAGAACTTTTATTTCCTGAAGCTCCACTTTTTCGGGTTGGATGGGTGGAACAACTACAATTATTGGCGTTGTACATGGTTTGATTGGATGGCGGAAGACTGGCCGATGCCCCATATAACCTACAACGGGTATACGATCTATTGGTCGCACCTCCTCTATGCTCTTCGGTAGTTTCCTACAAGTTGACTCATCGATTACTCATAGTCTTCTTGGTTCCGGCGATTGATAGCCTACTCAGTTTTGCGCATATTGTTCAGCATGCTTTCGGCAGTGGCAACGAATTGAGTCTTTCGGGTATCTGGTTTGCCATATTCCTCGCGGTAGATGGTATTGTAACGTTCGTCCTGCATGATGAGGAAGTGATACCTTTGTGACATCAATGCCGACAGTTGCTCGTTGATTAAGGCATTCCGAAGTAACTCTCGCAAAATTCTTTCCGTGGACATTCTCAGCAAAGAGAGAATGAACGTGACCCATATAGCCAGGAATATGCTGCTTCTGAAGTTCATGGGTAGGCCCACCCAGCCAAGTGGTACCATCCTGGATATGACCGAACTCTGGGACAGTTTGAGTGGTGCGCATCGTTAGTTATATTATTCAACGATTGTGGAATTACTGTTGGGCAGAAATGTACCAAACCACTAAAGCAACGTTGACGAAAGGTTGCAGTGCTGTTCGTGATTGTTGGCTACCACTGTTGGACTTGAAATGGCTTAACACACATTTCAGCACTCATTAACCCAATTTAGATGCCGTCGTGGTTGGTGTCCATATTTTCTTCGACCCTTGAGGCGAATAGATTAAGCAGAGCTCGAAATATAAATTATTATGCTGTCGGCCAAGAAAGAGAAGAAGGAGATGGTGTTTATACATCAGAGTCCGCTTCGGGAAAAGGACATTGAACAGCTGTCAGAAGACAAACGCGAAATGCTCACTGAACTGGAGAATCTCTTCACCTACTACGCCTCGAAGTTCGATAGGCATTGCTACCACGAGCTCAGCCAGAAGGCCTTCAACGAAATCATCACCAAGCTGCTCAAAAAGACCAAACCCAGTCCGCGTCGACCTGGTTCCAGTCCGCAACAACAGCAGCAACCATCTCCAGAGGAACGGAGCAGTCGGTAGCTCGAACGAAGCCTGCAACTTCTGTACTACTCACGAGGAAATTCGAACGATGGAGCAACATTCCAACAGTTCCTGGACTTGATTCCAAAGATGGCGAGTACACATTCCGATCAACTCAGAACTGATGTATGCGTAGATGAACCAGAATGAGCAACTACAGCTGCTCACCAGCGACCTCCGGTTCGTGTACAAGAAGGAGGTGCTACCTTTGCTTGAGAACAAGCTTGTGCACATTAATTTTGCCTTCCGTGAGGATACCCTGCACTACGTCGCTAGGCTCCTTGGCGAGTTCGATAAGATCTATAGGGCATACTTCCCACACGAACTCAATCACAACATCCGCAAGCACACCTATAAGAACGAATCGCTCAAATCATTCTTCAGCTTCCTTAAGGAATTCGAGCTGTTTCCCAAATTGGTGACAGCAGGGGAGACCTACTTCATCTACAATGAGGCACTCAACAACCCGAGGGCAGACTGTTTAGGTGAGCAGGCTTCACGCAGCGAGTAGCTCGAACCCAGCTCCGACAGGCCAATGTGCTTCAGTCTTGGAAAGTTCATCAGCTGCCTAATTGTTATCGGCAAGAACTGCTATCCAAAGCTCAGGCAAGGTATGCGCTTCATCGACTTAGTTTCCAGCAGCGAAGAGGCCGATGATAACGAAAAGGAAGCCTTCAAAGCTGTTCTCGAAGACATAGAGATGAATAAGGCCTACAAAAACTCACGGCACTTGCGTCAGACTAATGAAACATACTCCTTCATCCTTCCAGACGAGTACCCAAAGGAGTTCGAGCTGGCGCGAAGTCGCCGCACTGTCTTGGTGACTGAAGAACAAAAACGCCAAGCCGAGCAGAAACGCGTGAAATAGAAGAAACGTTCGTAGTTCCTGCAGCTGCTCAACAACCTCTAGCTGTGACCTTATACAGTGGCGTTTATATAGTATGGGTGGGTCAGTCGTCGTGTTACTTCTTATAGTCCACGTACTTCTACAGAATCTTGACGCTTGGTTTCTTCTTCTCACGCTTCTCCCTCACGAATTTTCTCAGCATGCCGATTCCGTCGTTTTCGTGCAATTCGAAATCAAAACCGTACTACTCGCCCAGTCGAATCTGTGAGTAGTAGTCATCCAGCGTTTTCTTTGGTACGCCAACCAATTTGGAGGCGATTTCCAGTGTGCACTTATCTTTCTCTGCAAACTGGCGCCATTTAGAAACCAAGCGCAGAACTTAGCGAGTGGTGCGTTCCTTCACTCTCTTCTTCGACGGATCGGGCTTGGGTTCGTCATCGTTGGCTTCGTATTCAGCAGGCATGTCCTCCACTGAGTAGGTCGCAACGATGGGCCGATAGCGTAGCCTGATCGAACCCGCTTGGAAGTCTTCAGCACTAAGCACTACGTCCCTTTCGAACGGATAGTTACCAAGGTAGACGTAGCATTTGAGAAAATCATCGTAGTAGAAGAGTTGGCAAGCCTCTCCAGCGATATACTCTACATGATGGCGATGGTTACCCTGCAGCGGCATTTCACTAAGCGATCGACTGAGATTGATCTAGCGACTGAGTGCGTTGTAGTGGAACAGCGCTGTCACTTCTGCTTCAATGCCCAGATCGTCCCTCTCGATAAACACAAGCATCTCGATGGTGGTATATTCCACCTCGGGCTGCGATAGGTAGAAGTCATTGTACTCCGAGTCCATTTTATCCATTATAGGTTTATACTTTTCAGGGGTATCAGAACCACCAGGAATACTCATATCGTTGCCTTGAGCCTCTGTTCGTAGAGGTCCGGTAGCTCACCATTCTGGAGGTATTTTGAAACAAACTAGAGCTAACGGCGAGCCAGCTTCAGATTCTTTGTTTTTATGCACATGCCCTTGCATAGGTCGTGTACTTCCTCCTACGATAGGTCTGCTACGTGGAAGAGTTTCTTAGTTAACCAGGGGATACCTATTGGATGTGCTTTGACACCTTCACAGCGCTATTGTTCTGTTGGGTGAAACATTCTTGTCTCCTTAGATCCTCTGAGCAAACTAGCCCTTTGTCATGATTTTGTCGCTCGCTGGTACTGCTAACCTGGCTCATCAGCGCTTTTGTGCAGGAGGCTGGTTGCTTTTTGCTCATGACCTTCACCTTGCTTACTTTTGAATTGCTATCAAACTTGTTCATGGGGTGCTTCCCTTCCGAGGACTCAGTTTTGTTCCTGATAGGCTTTGTCTGGAAAGTGTAGGAATCGAACTAGCAGAAGAAATCGTTGAGCTAGTCCTCTCTTTCGAGAGAGCTTCTTCGGCGGACGGGAGCATCCACCATCCGCTAACAATTTAAATTTAAGCGCAACATCACTTCTTATCCTTTCCCTACTTGGATTCTTTGGCGGGCTTTCGATCTTCCTTGTTGACCTTACGATCGATGAGCGACTCGACATTGGAGAGGTAGTCGGCAACGCTGGGACCATAGTAGGTCTTCTGCGTGCCTTTGATGTTCTCAAACTCGGTGAAGAGGATGAATTCCGGAGTCATTCGTTTCTGGTTGATTGCGATTTCCTTCTCCTTGCGATCTACTTAAGCCAAAAGTGTACATTTGATGGCTTCAGCCTGCGCTTCTTCCTTCACCGTCAGAATTCTATTCTCGATTTCGTAGATCTTCTTCTTAGCTTATTTCTCGGCGAGATTCTGCTTGTTCGTGATTTCGCCGATCTTGGTCTGAGACTCAGCATTAAGCTTTTGGATAAGCTTCTCGGTTTCGGCCTCTTGCAATAACGAATAGTTGTACATTTCTCCTTCACCTTTTGTTGCTCCTTGATGATCAAAAGCTTGGTCTTTTCCACTTCCCTATTCTCATAGTTCTCGGAAATGCTGGCTGGCACTTTAGGCTTGGTCACCCTCACAGCAATAATTTCGATTCCAGGCGCCCATTGCTTGCAGCCTGTCTGAAGTGCCTCCTTGAGACTCTCGTCCAGTTGATCGAAGTTATCAATCAGAACTTCCTGCAGGGTATGGCTGGAGCAGAATTGGTTGATTTCGTGACTGCATAACCTCCTTTTTACTGTATCTTGCTGAAGATCCAGGTGTTGTCGTAACTGACTGTGTAGTTTTTAATGGTTTAGTAGGCCAGGTTCTTCCTCAGTCTATTGACCACCTCAATCTTCTCGAAGGTAATCATCACTCCACTGCTGGTACCGCACTAAAATCAAAGCATCCTTTACCGGAATGTCGGTCACTTGATCGGTCTGCAAGGTGATCTGTACCTAGTGCATCTGACTTAGTCAGCAACGCTTACAGTTGTTATGAACGGCAGCATGTAGTGCAGGCCGGGTTCAGTCCAGGTATTCAGCAGCGCACCTCCTCGCTTGTAGACACCAATGTGTCCCTCATCCACTACATGGAATACTCCCAGCAGCCAGCCTGCGAAGACCGCTCCGACTTCATAGCATACAAGCTTTACGGAAGAATATGACACCCTGAAGAAGCATGCCCATGGGTCTCTCCAGATGATACTGAGATATTATAATTATGGAAAGAGCCAGGCCTGCAAACGTACTCAACCTTGCGAGGGTTGAGGATTGCAACAACCCCCATGAATGTGGGTACTGCCACAATCCAACAGGATCCCTCACCTGGGGGTTGTCATGTAACGAGCATGCTAGTTTTAGGCGATAAGCTATCTGCTGATGTCTATGAAGAGCTCGTGAACCGTGGTTGGAGGCGCTGCGGGACATACTACTATAAACCGAACCTTGACAAATCATGCTGCAAGTGCTACACCATCCGTATGGATGTGGCTCAGTTCAAGATAAAGAAGCAACAGCGCAAGACTGTAAAGAACATACTGGAGCTTCTCAAGCCTAAAAAACCGAAGGCTGCAAAAGGCAAGAAAGATAGCAAAACAGTTGAAGCACCACCAAACAAACAGAAGTAGAAACCGAATTCGTCGGTGGAAAAGAAGATTGAAGTGAAGATGGAGCTGGAGGTCAAACCTGAGGTGGAACTAGCCCTCACCAATATCCTCGGTGTGCTCACCGATAAATTAGCAGCCCAGCAGCAATCCCTGTTGACGCTTATCAAGCTCAAGGAAGGCGTGCAGTTTAACTTCGAGGTGAAAGCTGGAATCAAGATATTCGCTTCGAAAGCTGGTGGAAGCAAGGGCGACTACTACTCCAACTATGCAATGCTCCTCTACGGAAAGAATAAGCATGGGCTGGAAAAGACAACCATGCACGAGTTTTGCCAGCAAACGAGCACGCTTATTGTGGAGCAGTTAAGGTTGATCAGCTTCGAGTATGAATATCGAGTGGATCAATCTGGCTACCTGATATTCTCGCTGCGTGCAGGGAAGGAGAAGAAGCAGGACAACACTGAGGAGTACGAGGTCATTCAGGGGATTCCTTCAAGCAAGGATACTAAGGACCCAGGTTCTGAACCCAGGCTCAAGAAGAAGGACACCTCCGAAGAGTTCGTGACATTGGGCGGCACCCCTCAAAAGAAATCTGAATCGTTGAAGATCATTGAAGAGGAAGACAGCAGCTGGCCTGAACTCAGCATCAGCGACAGCAAAATTACATTCGGAAAGCTTGAAATCCACATTGTACCAGTCTAGGAGTCCCCCGAATCGTTTGCCCTTTATGGAAAATACTCCAAGAACATCCATGGCAAGAATGAAAAGTCGATGAGTTCCTACACCAGCTTCCTCTGTCAGGACGCGCTAGAAATGGAAAGGTAGCAACGTGAGCTCGAGAAATGCATAAATTACAACGTCAGCTGGGACGAAAAGGGAGAACACCTGAAGCCAGTTGAGCTGAAAGGAACCGTGACGAAACGGTTGGGATGCTACCATATGAAATACCTGCTGGACGGAAGGCTCGTGGGTGTGGGTGTTGTCGATTTCATGCCTCAGGGGCTCAGCAGTGTCTACTTCTTCTACGACCACACTTTCAAGGAGTACAGGCTGGGAATATTCTCTTCACTGGTGGAAATCGAGTACATTAAGTACCTGAACAAGGCCTTTCCAGACTTCAAGTACTACTACATGGGCTTCTATATTCAAAACTGCCAGAAAATGAACTACAAAGGTAAAGCATAAACCAACTCAGCTGACTACGAACCTTGCTAGTTGCTGTGTCCAGCAACCTTCACCTACGTGCCCGTCGATAAGCAGCTTCGCGAGAAGATCGAAGCAATCATGTCTGCCAAGATACCATCTGCAAGGCTCACTGAACCCAACACACCGCTGAACCCCGACATGGTGATTGGTGGCGATATCGGAGTATTCGTGGACAAGAACCTCAAACTATTGTAATCAGTAACTAATACAGTTATCGCCAACGACCCATAACTCTGAAAGATCTCGATAAGCGTTTCTTCGTGCCTATCCTCAACTCGCTTAAAAGCCATGTTCAGGTGATCGGCAAGAACCTCTTCCTTCGGTTCAAGTATGAGGTGTGATTGATGAGATTATGGAGGATCATTGTCGATGGTTCGGAAGGTCATGCTCGATTGGTTACTGACGGCTCCATTTTATGGGTCTATGTTTCCTTGCGGAATTTCAATGCACGTAGGGGCTTTACAGCGCAGATGATAACAGTCCGTCCTATCTGGATGGCACATCGCTCTTCCGAAAGTTGGTGTTTGCTATTGATCTTCACAAGTGTGCCGAACTTGGAAGAGTTATCAGTGATCACAAACCTACCGTTTTGACATACGATCTGCGAATGCACTCTGGATACCGAGATATCAGTAAGACGCATCTAGCATTCATGTCCCCTACCGAGCTTGATGGTCGACCTCGCATCTTTCCCGAAGGTGATCAGAAACAGATTCTTATACATCTTCTTATCGGTTAGGGCTTCCAGCACTAAGTAGGGCTCACTCGGTTTGTTGATTATGAGCATGTTATAGTCTCGACTAAACCTGGTGACTGTCTCCGGGAAGGGAGCCTTACAGATTTCACACTCGAACTTCCCAAAGTTATATTCGTCGACGACCCCATGCGACTATTTATGCACCTTCATCTGGATCCAACTACGCAGGCAACCAATATGCACGAGCGAACAGCTTCCACTACAGTCGCAGGGTGCTAACAGGAAGTTCTGGTCATCTTGATCTTCACTGAGACAGATCCTGCATTGCCCATTCAACCGCTTATCCGCACAATGTACCCCAAACTTGGCGGATGACAGCCCGTTGCTATGAACACCATTTTCATCTCGATACTCGAGCACACAGTATTCGAGCCGTCCAAACTTAATGACTTCGCCAAGTGACAACGCGTAACCCTTCTGCTGCCCTTTTTAGTTCTTAAGACTACGCACCACGAGGTAAGGTGAGTAGTGCTCCTTTTGTCTCTCGGCATGCTCATAGCGCTCGAACACAAATTGCTCGGTTGTATGATTGATGGCAAGCCTCCCGAGGCAGGTATGTTTTGTGAGGTCGCCAAGCTGCTTAAGGTTATCCTCATGCGTCCACTCAAGCTCCTTGTCTGTGTCAGAGTGTTGGTTACCTTGCTGATTCTGGAAAAGCACACAGCTGGTATCGATATGGTAGTATTGCTGGTTGAGTGACTTGCTTTCATAGTCGAAGAGCCCATGCGAATCCTTGTCCCAAGTGACAACTTTGACTTAAACGCTGAGTTACCCGCCACCTTACCAATTGGTCTGCTTTTTCTTGAACATAACGATTTAGCCCCTCGCGATGTTATATTATATTGCAGCTCGTCTTATAGCAGCAATTTAAAAGCAGCAATCTAATTAATTCAAATGATCAGCAGTCAGAAGCGTGATGGGCACTTCACGTTCAACATGCAGTACAGTGGTGCTTATGATCAGCCTCAACCCTATCCTAAGTTTGGTCGTCGACAATAACTGGCGCAAGGATTCATTCAGAGGTAGCAATGCTGGTCCATTCTGTAGACATTAACATCTACATCCCCGAGGCAGCCAAGAACGGCTTCGCAGTGGACAGCTCGGAAGGCCCGGAGGTCTTCTCGAAGTTTCCAAGCGACAAGTCTAAGGAGTGGAACGACATCAGCATATTCGAACTGCTCGGCGCCTACTCGGACATCCGCGAAATCGAACGAAAGGACAAATGATAATGTTCAGGCTAGACGGATGCATTCTATCCGGTTCTGCAAGTATGTGCGCAGCTTGGCAAAATGTCTTGGCTTGTAGATAAGTTCCTCGATCCAGAGCCATTAGCGGTTCTTTGAATCCTGCTGCCGAAATTCCAGCAGCTGCAGCAGTAATTCCAGCCACTTGTCGGCTTGAGTAGATTTTTCGTTGCGTGCAGTTCGGACTATGGGTTGCATGTAATGGTAAGTCAACGGTGGAAGCTACCGACAGCTTGATAGTATGCTTTGAAACTTATCCGGCTCGGTGGTCATGCGGATGGAGGCCTCGGTGCTATCTGTGTTTTTCAACTTTGGCACTAACCTTTCAGTCGGAGCTCCAGTGTTCTCCAACCTTCTGTTCTCCTTCATAAGTTGTTTCAACCGTTCTTTTAACGAGTCCACGAGCATCCGTCGCTTTGTATTTGCGAGACTGGTCTACTCGATTTTTCTGTGCAGCTCCGTGAACTATCGTTTGAAGAACTCGTTGTACTCACTGAATTTGCCAATATCGTCCCTTAGAAACCGAAAGTAGTGTTCCTCGAAGTAACTCTATCTTCTGCGCACGTCTTCCAGGATCTGCTGCTGCTTGCTTCGCACTTCGTCCAGTTGGTCCAGGAGATGTCGCTTACGAATGTTGACGTTGAACTGCTGGGTCTGCATACCCTTGCTCAGCTTTACATCGAAGTTATTAATGTACGTCGTAAAGGTCTTCTGAGGATCGATCAGCTCACGGATGTTTGGGCTGCTTTTGGGTGGTTCGCTGCCGATTTCCCTTCTTACTTCAGTGGGGAAGCAGTAGCAGGTGTCCTGCATCGTCAATATAATTATTTATGTGGGTAAGTAAGCAACGTCAGGAGGGCAATTCAGTTGCAGTCTCATTACCGACTGAACTGCGATGCTTGTAGCTGAATTCAAAAAGATTCGTGAACGGGTTATGCGAAAAGCCAAGAGTCATACGACTATCGACTGCGACATGACGCTTCGGCGGTGCTCCCAAGCAAGTTCGGTAGGTCATCGGCTACAGCACTGACTATAAGTTTCCCATTGTCCGCCGGGCTCGTGTTTAGGTCTTCGGACCCGCAGTCAGTTGATATTGCATGTCGGCCACTTCGAATGTCGATACTCTTGGATTGTGTTCGTTGGCAAGGTTGGAAAGCCGGAGGTTACGTCTTCTGAGTTTCGAAAATTATGCTGTTTGTGCCCTTCTCTCACCGAGTAAAGACTGCGCATAGAAACTATGCAGCATTGTCTCGTCCCGATGTGAGCTCTCGTTTAATGGTTGATTGCGACGATTGGTATTGGAAGTACGCGGTGTCCGTTCGGTCTTCCGACTGCTTTTTTGGTATCGAAGTGCTGGTGTATTGTTCCGGTTGACGACTGCCATCAAAGACTCTTTGTATTCAGCAAGCGAGGCCTTTCGCGGAGCCACTGCAATCTTCTCCACTTCAAACGGGAGAAAGCTGAGTGGGTGTTGCCTAGCTTTATGACAGAGGTAGCGCTTGACGCTGGACCCAATATCATTGCAGCTTACTACTTTGCTTTGGATGTTAATTTTCATGATTAAATATATTATGGGTATCATCAGAAGGCGTAGAGTCGATTGATGCTGATGATCTCACTGATGGCCCCAACTAGCCCGAAAAACCCCACACTAAGCTTATTGATTCGAGTGCGCAGCAGTACCTGAGGGAGGTTCATCCTCTACAACGTCGGAAGTAGGTCTCCAAAGCGAGTGATCAAGTCATAGGTGATGGTGCGCCTTTCGGAATCTATATCGCTCAACCGAATCAAAAACTACTTGGGGGTTAGCTCGTTTACAAGCTGCTTTTTTAGATGGTTTTACTTGGTAAAGGTGTCGCGCAGCCGAATGAGGTTGTTGACTATGGAACTTATCAGCGCTATGAGCATAATGCTGAAAGATATCCTCCGCATTAAATGGTAGACACCGGAGCCGGTTAGCTGCATGCACACTGCCAGGTTGTCGCACAGGTAGAAGGCGTACCTACTGATGTTTGTGACCAGCCTCGAAATGCACTGGGAGTTGGGTTGTCGTTTGACCTAATAGATTCCTTGCTTGATCGGCCGAAGGTAGTTGACGCTCTTCCCAATACGGAATAGTCGACGGCAGGTGAAGATTCGCTTGTACACAAGAAAGTACTACTCTGCGAGCTCACGCTGCTATCTTTCGTAGATCCAGCATACAAGCAGGGCGAGGTACTGTGATGCCTTGGCAAATTGGTCGCTCGAGCGCAGAAAGATAGCGTAGCAGCCAGAGACCACATACTAGAACTTCACGAAGAGTTGGCTGGTGCCACTCACCTGCATCGTCATCACTTTAATTACATGAGCCGAATATAATCAACGTCGACGTAGGCGCTGTTACACCTTCTGAAAGGTGGCTTCGAGGATCCGAGCGAGAGCGTCTTCCCCCTTGATTCGTTGCTGAGAATTGTATTTTAGGCGGGCCAAACACTCTTCTTCCATTTTGTCGATGATGGTACGTAACTACGAGGCCTCTCTATCGGCCTCTAATCTTTCCTCCTCAATGCACTGGCCTATCCTTTCTATTTACCCGTCCAGTTCGTCCAACAGTGCTTCCCTTGCGAACCGGTTCTGACTTCCATGTTCGATAAGTTGCCTTGATTAATCGACTTTCTCTACAATCTAATGAACCTGTTCCTCCATCATCGACACTCGTTATTTGTGTAATTCCTTGAACTCTTCACTTGAGCTTTGAATTTTCTACTGAACGAGGCGGAGCTCTCGAGAGAAATCATTTAGCTGTTGTTCGCCAACAGATTTGGCATCCTATTGAAACTTCTTCCAAAGTGCTTCCAACTCCTCTCGTACGCATTTCGACTCTTGCTCAGCTGTGAGGTTTAACTGCTACTGCTTCTCTGAATACTACTTTAAGGTTTGTTCCAGTGGTTCCATTCGACTTCGGTACCGAATCTCATTGCTCGATACTCTTCTCTCGAGCTGCTCAAGGCGCATTGATAAGGACTGTCGAGTACTCAAGTTTCTCCGTGTATCTCTCCCAAAAGATATATTGCGTTTGGATTGGTATTCCTCCCAACTATGATTGGTGCTCCTCTGGATCGAAGCTTCAAAGGTCTCGCGGTCCAACATACTTTGCCTCGATGCGGTTGTAAACCTTCCCATTAACCGGTCAGCACCACTGCTCATCCAAAGCCGTTTGAGGAAGCTATTACACAGATAAGTATCAGATGAAAAATAAATATGCAATTAGCGAGCAGTCTCGCATCGAGGAGGAGCCTTCTAGCCGCGAGGAGACGATCCAGGTGAGACTCAATTCACAGGAAATCAAGATGTAGTACCAGCCCGAGCAGCACCGAGAAAGATTACGAATAGTTTAGCAAGTTCTTGCTGTTCAACCTGAAACTTGGAGTCAACTACTCAACCAATGGCCTGGAGGTGAAGTAAGGAAGCTAGCAAATAACTTGGGGGTGCAGCTTCTGAAGAATGGTTCGTTGTTGGTAGGGCATCGAACAAATGGTATGGTGCATGGCTATGGTCTTCTGATCAGTGGTCCACGCATCTTCTATGAAGGCAACTTCCAGAACAACGTGAAGCATGGTTGTGGGTACGAAGCGTTGTTAAAAGGAGTCTACGTGGGACACTATATAAATGGCAAGCCTGAAGGCAAAGGGAGCTATTATTCAGGCACTGGCGAATAATATTCCGGACAGTTTCTGGCAGGTCTAAAACACGGATATGGGAGATGGAGAACCCCAACACAATCCTACGTTGGAGAATGGCGAGGTAATAAACCCGACGGGACAGGGACAATCACAAACGAAGTCAGTGAATATTAAGGAGAAATAAGGGCGGGAATTAAGCACGGGTACGGGCGATAGACATTCCGGAACGGAGATAGCTATGCTGGTAACTATATCAACGGCAGGCCCGAAGGCTTTGGTGAGTATCGATGGCAAAACGGAACTACTTTTCAAGGGCATTTTAAAAATGGGCTGCGCCATGGTAAAGGGATTTGGATATCTGGAAAAGAAAGCTACGAAGGCTAATACATCAACGACAAGAAGTGCGGTTCGGGTGTATTTAAATGGTAAAATGGGGATACCTACAAAGGAGAGTACTTTAATGATTTGAAGCACGGTTATGGGGAAATGCGGTGGAACGACGGGAGCTGGTATAGGGGTAATTGGCGATACGGAGTGCAGAACGGTAGAGGTGAACTGTATCAAGGAAGCGGAACTATTCGAAGAGGGCTCTTTGAGGATAATGTACTGGTCGAGTAAAATGTGGAACTTAAGAAATACAAGATTGAACGTTCATACGTACCCAAGAAGGATTCTTCAAGGAAGACTGAAGCAGATGCAGATACTTACAGAAGGCTGCCAAGCATCCAACGCGAAGAATCTCGGCGACATACAGCTTCTCTTATCAACAAGCTTCCGAAGGGTGTATTTAATCCACAACAGGTTCGTAAGAACGCCTAAACTTACTATCTAAGCAGGAGTCTGAAGAGCATGGTACCAACCAAACGACGCGCCAAATCCATTCGTAGTCACAAAGACACTGAACAGCGAAGGCCGTCAATCCACGAGGTTAGCAACACATTCGACATCATCCAATGGTCGAACATATACAATCTGAATACACAGCCGACTACACAGCTGCACTCTTGACTCTATCTCCGAAATAGTAGTTCAAAGTAGGTAATCAACGGTCCACTCGTTGGTAGGGTCTTCCTCAGCGAAAAGATAGTGTTTGGGAATGTCCATTTGAAGTTATTACAGGCTTTTGCTGTCTTTAAGCATTGCGCGAAATGTTTCCCTCGAAATGGTGCATGTGTTTTGCTGAAGGCTTAGCCTTCGAATTTGAATGTTTTTTGAAAGTTTAGTAGCTATGCCCGATACAACAGTATCATCCAGATTCAATCTACAACCGTTCATACTGAGCGATGAAATTTCTATACCATCTGAGAGAAACTGTGAGACAGATGAATTGCCCAGAGGAAGACCATCGGCCACGAACTCAGCAAGCTGCAAACGCTGGAGCACTTTCAGTAGAAGTGGCATTGATTGGTGAGTAATGTTATTGTGGCTGAGATTGATGTGAAGCAGTCTCTACGCAATTGATGGGAGTTCTCTGAAGACATCCTCCATCACACCATCGGTGATTCCGCAGTCGCTGAGATTCATTGATGTGAGTTCTGTCATTTCCTTTAAGCAACTGTAGTACGTGCGGAGGCAGTTTACCGTTAGGGGGTTTCCAGACATGTCCAAAGCTGCCAGGTTGGGGAGCTCCATCTCCAGCTTTCCGAGAACAACCTACAGGCATTCCTGAGGCAGTCGAGATCTCCGAAGATTAACCTATCTGAGCTTCTTATTGAGCTCTACTCCCTTCATCCAAATGCCCATGAACTTCGCCAGAAGCTGTAAAGAAACCTTTCCTCGGCCCACCTTCAGCAAATCATTGGCCAGGTCCAGCCGGTAGCATTCATTTGATCTGATGAATTCTTGAAATCGACTTTCTGCGATTTCGTTATCGCAACAATACGAGTTATAGGCCTTTAATGAAAAATGCTAGCATAATTACCGGTACATTTCTGCTCCCTAAAGTTAACTGTGTTCGACCTGTAGACTTCGTTCTTCACCACGGATTGTGAACATCTTGGTTGTCTTCTTCTCGCGGCTGAAGAACCCGCCTATTTCCTTTTCGACAGTGGTAAGCTCGAGCAACTGGGGAATGATAACCTTCATTTTCTTCACATTCTTGTCGCTATCCCCATAGTAGAGCATCTGATGGCCGCTGAGTACGAACGTCCTTGGATGGAATATCATACTGCTTCCACTACGTTTGTTGGCAACGCGTTGTGCCACCACTTCGGGCGCAAAGAATTTTGATCCGGTGATCGATGGAATAGGTCGATACTCAATCTGATAGATTTGGCTGAAATCGAACAGAATTGTGCTCGGAACTTGTTGAGCTTACCTTTTGTGTGAGGACTCTAAGAGTGGATATACTTCATGACGGATTTCTGGTGTGTTGAGCTTACTGTTTGCGATACTATCCTGCTTCTTTATAATCTCTAAGAGATATGCTGAGAAGATCTTGAGAAACCGCCCTTCGTTCTTTTGGAGTAACCCCTTCAGAAAGATCTCTCGGTTATGCTAGAAGATTAGCTGGTTTTGCTGCTCAGATTCGTCCTCATCTGTGTACTCACCAGTAGATTCGTCTTGGAGGCGCATACCAAACCCATATTCATTTTTGAAGCTCGGCAGGTGCTCGATCGGCTGCAATGTTGACTTAACCGACCATAGGAATTCTTCGTTATCTCTGAGATCTCGGTTTCGAAAGCATTCCCGGTTTATCTCTACAGTCGGCAACATCCGATTCCGACACTCATCGAACCTGTGCAAGTAGTCAGCGATGAGCTGATGGGTCTCTTGCTGCTCTCTCCTTTACCTTGCGACCTTCTCCCTTAACTTCTCAGTATTATTCGAATGTTGACTACTGTGCTTGCTCTGATAGGCTCGATCGCTGGAGTTTAGCAACTGACGATCCTGGGCATAGGATTGCAGCATCAAGTCGGTTTGGCTTGGCTGATCAGTTATTATCGAGCTATCGGTGCTGACCAAGACTCTCTTCGTGTTCAGCACACTTTTATTTTGCAGTTCCCTGATCATCCTGCTGGTGTCGGTTGGTGAAGGTTGATCGAATCTTCCTAGCATTGGAGAATCGACTTCCCCCTTGATGAGCTTCCGAGCTTTTTGTAGGAAGATGTTCACCTCATCCTTGGCACCCCCTCGCATGATATTTATTATTCAAATAGCATTCACAAATCGTACTTGTCGTCGAGTAAACGGTTGGCCCAGTTCTTCACTGTCCATGAGATCGCAAGTGACAATGGTGCCTTCAGAAAATTTACAGTCATCCCCTTGTAAAATGAACGTATGCCTTACCCCCACATTAGTCTCATCAGTTCGCCATAGTTTAGTAGTCGTACTATCTCTCGTCGCTCCACAAGAAGGGATTGACCCTGCATGCGCTTCTTAACCATGTCGAATGGATACGCAATGAACTGCCCACACGAGGAGATTGCTCCGACAGCGAAGTCGATATACCATCGTTGAAAAGAGTTCGGGTAGTGGGTTTTAATGTATTCCTTGATTCGTGTGAAAACGAAGAAGCCAGTTCCGTGATATACGAATATTCCCATCATCGAAGCAATGTAGCCTCGATAGAAGCCTTGAATGCCCTCAGTACGATATGTCTTGCGTATTGCTTCTGGGTAGTCTCTGTAGCTGAAGCTATCCTTCTCCATAGCCATCCTCACCCGTAGAAACTCAAGAGGAGTGGTGAAAGTTATGGATGTGCAACCTGCAGTAGCCCCACAAAGGAACAGGGTAACCTTCGAACGCCAGCTTCCATCCTTGATGTAAAATAGCCTACGGTTCAGATCGAAGACTCCAAAATCCCTGATTCACTGAATGGGTACGATAGCTGCATGAGGGAATATCCTGAGAACGTTCATAAGGTTGCCACGCCAGAGGTTGAGTACCCCGTGGTTCTTGATGATGAAAGTGAGGTCAAGCAGGGCACTCTTGTACCGAAACACATCGCTGCGTGTCTGAAGTTAGCCATGAACTTACCAGGTACAGCATTTTGACGCGTTCAATTGGCGCAATCACAGTCTTGCTGACGATGCCTGCCAAGCCTCCAGATAGAAAGCTCTTGACAATCTGATGAAAATCGGCGGGAGTGTCTGAATGACGCCCCATCCAGCACTGAATTATTTATACACATTCAATTATGCTCGGGGTGAAGCCATCAGAATACCCATAGCTGGAGATATATCAAGTTTGTTACCAGCTGGATCAGCTGCCATTTGCGAAAGGTTTCTTCCCAAAGGGTAGCATTGGGTGTAGCTCCATACTGGTGTGTTAGCTCTTCAATGCCTCTTTGAGATGACGGATACGCATCAGCACCTCCTGCAGCTCGTTCTCCTTGCGATTGAGCTTCTCGTGCTTGTACTCCTCCTCCTGTCTCAGTTTCTTCAGGTCTGAGTCAAGTTTTGCTCTGTCGGTCTCCTGTAGTGATGGTTTATTAGGCGGAGTTTCCTGCTGAATGATCTCCTGAACTTTGGAATTAGCAACCGCAATCTTGGTTAATTTTCTTGTAAAAATATTGCTGCTTGTTTGCACTAGTTTCCCCTTCGGTTGTTTCCCGACTGCTTGGTGCATAATCTATCTTCTCATCTGCGCAGTCAACAGCTTCTGAGCGTGCATCAGGCTCTTCACTTTAGCAAGTTCCTCCTGGTGCAGTTTCATGAGTTCCTCGAGATGCCCCGCTGGTTGATCTTTTAAGGAACTCACTTGCATCTCGCACTGCCCATCAATGGCTTGCTTCTCCATGCGCAGTTGCTCAAGCTCACTTTCCAGCCTGACCAGTTCATTTTCCTTGTCGGCAACATCCTCCTCCTGGTAATCAAACTTGAGTGCGTTTTATACCTAACAGCGTTCAGCTTTGACCTTTTTCAATTCGGTATGGTTGCGAAAGAGAGATCCTCTGTCGTTTCGGGAGAGATAGGCACAATTCTATTTGTTGTCCTGCTCCTGCCGCCTCTTCAATTGCTGTTTCTTCTATAGACTGTTTAGCTGCGAAACGATTTTTATTATCTGCAGCTTCAGCTGTAGGTTGCGTAATACCTTCGGTCGGTCACAGCTGGGTAGCGATTCAACCAGTGAAACCTGAGATTGCCGTGGGCTGTTGTTCATAGATGGCGACAAAAACTTTGTGTGGTCTTCCGGTGGCAGGAGAACCTCAATCTTTGGTGCTCCCGATTAGAACTGGTAAGACACTTTGTGACGTGTCTCCGAGCCTTCAGTTTTCTTGCCAGTGGGTACCGCTGAAAGCGTTTAAAATCGCTCGACCATGGCTTTACAAATGCATTTATAGAATGATGGAAGTTGTCCCACCCAGCTTGCCAGTTGTTCGTGTAAGCATTACTCGGCCAATACTTAATGCGTAGGCTCCCCCGCAAAATACTATATATACGCAGCTAATTCCATATGACATCGCCCGTAAGTCCCACAACTAAACTAGAAGCTCAGCAACGGGTGCGTAGATGTGCTTGTGGTGCAGCAGCAAGATAAGTCATTCAAGTCAACGCCCTTTCAAATTGCCTTCGCATCCATCCGACCATCCAATAAAATGAAGGAGGTAACCATCGAGATCAATGGTGCTAAGTCCAAGGTCAAGATGTTTGTCAGTAAGGACGATGTGAGACCTAAGTTCTAAAGGAAAGTACTAAGAACATCCAAGTAGAAATTTCTGAGGCGTGACTATCTTCGAACTCCGAGTGACTCCGAAGAAATTTCTGACGATGATAGGTCGGAGAGATCAAGATCGCGCGAAAGAAAGTTTAGCCCAAACCGCCCAGTAATTGACACAACTGCCAAGCGTACCAGTTTACAACTAATAGAGTGACTTCTAAGCGGCAGAAACTGGAGTAGCTAAAGAACGAAGCTGCGCCAAAGGTCTTCTGGCCGTTTGCATGGCTGAACAAGAAACCTGAACAGCCGAAAGAAGAGGAGAAGAAGGAGACCGCTGAACCTAACATGTAAAGCATTTAAGAAGAGATTTATGAGGGTGAGGAAAGTTTTATTGATCCACAATTTTTGATGTCGCTGTGCGGGGACATCCTCCGTAAGGACAAGTCGTCCACTTCGAAGGAAATTCTCCAGATCTTCCATAGCAAGCAGGTCAAATACAAGGACTTTATAAAGGATCCACTGACCATCCTGGCGAACCAGGACCTAGTTGTAAAAATAGACGAATCCATCTACACCTGGGATTTGGGGTTGGCAATCATCACTAGCAAGCTTGCCTTTGGTAAGAAGATGTCAGACTTCGACATCGACAAACTCATGGAAAAGAAGAAGTCTTGGCTCAGCAATTACTTTTCGACAGATAAAAGAAAATATGTGATAGAAACTGATGAGCGTGGTAGACCACTTGGAGAGAAAAAGCTAGAGCCACAGTCGAGCGGGAAGGCGGAGGAAAACATCCTGATTAAGTATAGCAAAACACCAAGCACTGAACAAATAAAGGACTTGAATCTGCAGAAGGGTTCAAACATTGCCAAGTTCACGCTGGACGAAACAAATGAGACTGTAGAGTGTCGCATTTACTTATGGGACTATCGCACCAAGATTGTGATCTCTGACATCGACGGCACGATAACAAAGACTGATGTTTTCGGGCAGCTGATGCCAGCTCTCAACCAAACTTGGATTCACGACGGGGTGGTGAGGATGTTCAATAAAATCGAGGCCAATGGCTACTAAATTATCTATCTCACAGCCAGAGCAATCGTGCAGTACGAACAAACCCGTTCCTTCCTGTTTAACTTTGTGAAGGAAGGTACTGCTATATGATATTCAGGTGATGAACGACTGCCTTTAGGGCCAGTCTTCACGAGCCCCGACGGTCTATTTAGTTCGTTCAAGAGAGAGGTGATTGACAAACAACCCGACTTCCTGAAAACTCAAATACTGACGGCGATAAAGTAGAACTTCCCGCTCGGAAAGTCTCCCTTGGCTGGAGGCTTCGGCAATAAGAATACCGACTCCAAGTCATACAAGAACAGTGGCATCAAGTCTGAAAAGATCTTTCTGATTGGCGAGAATAGCGTAATCAAGATGATCACCAACTCGAATTTCGAAACAAGCTACAACGAAATTGCGGACAACATCGATAAGTACTTCCCGAGGGTGCAGAAATAGGAAGAGACCGCTCCAAACAGCGTTGGCTCCAAGGAGGAATCGAAACTCGAAGAGATAGAAACGTCTTTGAACCTTCAGTCTCAACAATCGGCTAGTGCCTGGATTGGGTACAGAAAGGATTCGGACTCCATCGATGTGGATCAGGATATCTCGCCCATGAGAAAGAGCAGTCATGGAAGTCAGGACTCCCAGAAGGATTAGATGTCCGGCCAGAACAGCCCAATCTCCAAGCCGTCAGAACCTGCACTAGACAACCTGTGACCACACGGGCGGATTTAATTCATTACAAGTGTTATAATTTTATTGGCCTATGAGCAGCACTCGGACCCACACCCTCTCGGAAGTGGAGTTTACTGAGATCATTCAGGTGAACCATATCGAGACTCGCCTTAAAAAGAACTTCCAGATCATTGTAGATGAGCTCAGCCGGAAAGGTGATGAGGATACCCGTCGAGATTCCGACCTGAAGCACCTGCAGGAACAGTTGGCAGCTATGAAAGAACAGATCACGCAGTTAAGTAAGACCACCAACAACTATGTCACAAAGGAGCAGCTCCAGCACGATCGCACCGAGATACTAAAGTAAGTTGTCGATCGCGATAACAACCTCCGAAACGACCTCGCCGATACCAATTCCTCGGGAAATAAAATCAACCCTGAACTTGTTAACACCCAACCAGCAACATCGGAGGCAACTGCACTCCATCACAACATCCTGAATGAGAGGATGATGAAGACGGAGTCATTGCTGGACAATCTTCGGGAAGAAATTGCTAAACTTAAGAACAGCCTTTCAGAGACCAACAAGACGGTGAAGAATCACCAACAGCTGCTGGATCAGCACACCAAGGATATCGAAGACCTGAAGAAATCGTCAGGTAAAGTGAAGACAGAACCAAGGCCAATGACAGTCAGCAATGACGATGGCGAGGTTGAAAAGACCCTTCAAGATTTATCAACAAAGATCAGCGACATCGAGAAGAGCACCACAGATCTAAGTGACCACATCAAGGAGAAGGACAAGGTGATCCAGCTGCACACCAAGTAGATCTGGGACCTGAACTAGAAGGTATTTGCACTTGACAAGAACAATGCCGACGAGCACAAGACCTTCCAGGAGTCCTCAGAAACAATGAAGAAGCTTATCGATGGTGGCCTGCGTCCGAGAAGTGCAGCTAACGATATCGACACTCGTCTGAGAGATCTTGAAAGGAAGGCTGATCTGCTTCTGCAGAACAACGATGTACTCAGCAAGGGTGTGCGTGTATGCGAGGAAGAAATTGAGACTCTTGTTACCCAGATGAATTCCAGTCGGAACATGACATCGCTGCTGCACGCAGGGTAGGACAACTCCAAAGACCTCGATAGAAGCGACTTAAAGCGATAGCTTTTGTTAAAGTTGGGTGACCAACGTCGGGAATACATGACCCTGCTGAAGGGACTCATGAACATCAAGAACGCTGATTCTCAGGATGAAAAGGACAGGCTGCTCGAGTAATCTATTACGGAGCTCAAGCATCAAGTGAACAAAAAGGCTGATGAATAGAACACCCGCAAGGCTGTAGTCTTCCTTGAGAAGAAGATCAACTATATCTTCAATACCTTCCTGAACATGAGCGAGGATGATGCACGTATCGGTCGCAAGAATTGGTTCTGTTTAAGCTGCGACCGTAAACTAACGAGCTTTACTGGTAAGGTGGGTTAGCATCTTCCGAGTCCTGGGCCAAAAGGTACGAAGCTAAGCACTACCATTGCCATCGGTAATTGATTCTCTAACCCAGACAAACTGAATGCTCAGGATAGCACCGGACTCATCAACTCGAGGTACAAGTCCAAGTCGAAGCTGGATCTGCCAACATTGCAGACAACCGCTGCCAAGCGCAACTGATAGCTCGACCGTATATTAATATTCGAAGCCACACCACCTATGAACCTCTCTTCGACGACTGCAGGCAACAAGACCAAGTACAAGCTGGTGTTCCTCGGTGACCAGAGTGTCGGCAAGAGCTGCATCATTGAGAAGTACATCCACAACAAGTTCGACGAAGCTTCCAACGTACAGCATGGCTTAATTTACAGCCAACCGTCGGCATCGACTTCCTTGCGAAGAACCTACAGCACAAGAATCGTAATTTCCGCCTGCAACTATGGGATACGGCAGGTCAGGAGCGCTTCCGAAGCCTCATCCCGAGCTATTTGAAGGACGCAATCAGTGCATTAATTGTCTACGATGTGACCAGCAAGCAGTCACTCGTCAATGCTGAAAGGTGGCTGAAGCTCTACAACGAGAACAAGGTAAGTGACGGCTATTCCATTCTTGTCGGTAACAAAATTGATTTGTCCTATCGAGTTGTCACGCCACAGGAAGGCAAGTCTACCGCTGACTTCCTCAAGATAGACTACTTCGAAATCTCAGCGAAGACTGGGCTACATGTCTAGGAGCTGTTTCTGCACATCATCGACCAGCTTATTTAGGGCAAGACCAACGGCAATGGCAACGTGCTGGACCCAATCCGAGACGAAATCAAGTAGGAGAAGGACGAGTAGATGATCGAAGCGAAGGAACCTGTTCGTTCGGTTCGAAAGAGCCGTCGCGAAGAATTCCACGCACCAGTCGACCAAACAAACTCAACGCTCAATGGTGGTTACGTAGATTACAGAGGCAGCAACCAATCACAGCCACAGGCAACCCCACAGTTCTATGCTGGCAACATTCCACAGCAAAGCATGCCGGCTGTGGTCCTGTATACGCAGCAACCTCCCCCACCAACCAACATCGTGCTGAGCAATGTTCAGCCACCACCGCTAAACGACCAGACCAAGAAGAAGTGCTGCACCTGATCGACTTGTTCGTCGCTGTCGCTTTATAATGAGCTTCAAATTCAAATGATAACCTCACCGAAAAGTTTGTCCCGGGTCGACTTTGCGCAACCCACTGAGGATCCAAGCTATGGCAAGATCAAACAACTTCACAATCGTTGGCAGGAGATTCACCATGAGATTGATAGAGAGAAGCAGAACAGACGGGATAGCATCGAAGAGCAGCTTCAGGTTCTGTAGGAACGGGTTGCACAGAAACGCCAAGCTGACTAGCTACGGATAGTTGTAAGCAAATTGTGAAGTTAGGAGCTACGCACTCACATCGACACTGTCAACGAAGTCGTTGCAGGGGAGCGTGCTGATAGGCGCAGCTATCTTAGTGAACGAGAAAAGCAAGTAAAAGAAATCGAAGCAGAACTAAGCGAGGGCATTGAAGCAGAGCGAAAGGTACCACCCAAAAGCATGTAGAACATTGAGGCAAAAGAAGAACAATTTGGAAAGTAGTCGGACGAGCGGATCCTGTCTGTGATGGAACAGCTCGAGAGTATGGAAAATGAAAACAGAGGGGAAATGGAGACATGCATGGCACAAGCTCGCCAAAAGATTACTGAGCTGTAAGCGACTATCCTGCAAGAAAGAAAGAAGCGGTAGGAAGCAACCACCCAAGTCACAGAAAGCATTGAAGGAGATCTCAATCGACTGCATAATGCACTCTCCATCCAGAAGAAGGTTCGTGAGGAAACTCAGAACAAGCTGTACAGGATGATCGAAGAAGTTCAGAAGAAGTTGCAGGAATAGCTAAACGTATCGGAACTGCTTTAATTCAGACGGAAAGGCGACAGCGGCAACAGATGAACGAAGCAATGCTGCAACTCCTCTAAGAGACCTGCAGCAAGGTATAAAGACACTTTCGATGACTCTACTTGACACTTGGTATGCAGCATCAATCAGCGACGGTAGAAGACCGCCAACAGTTCGTTCGGACCGATTTCGTATGGATACTTTACTGGCAGGCCCGGTGGTATCAGGAACATGAGGTACATCTGGCTCTCAATGATGCCTGCGCGCCCTTTGTCCTGGAAGTAGCGAATGTACTCGGAAAATGGACCCATGTTCATGTGGTCAGATGCCCGTAGTTTTCCAAGTGCATACTGGTTTGGTCTTGTGAGGCCATCTTCGATGTCTCCTCGGTGGGATACATTGAGTACGAATTCCAAGTCGAGATGCACTTTTGTAATCAAGCGTAGATCAACGCCAACTCTCAATCTTTTGTTTCTCATGAGGAACCCAGACCAGTCTACTTCTTCTTCCTGAGTTTCCGCAATCTTCATGAGCATCTCATAAATCGAAGGATCGGCCTCCAGCCCAGAGTCCATTTGCATTGAGCCATAACTCTCAGGCATGGACTGCATCTGCTGTTGTTGAAGTCTCTTGTAGTTCTGTTTCTGATACTTGAGCTGGTTTGCAACATTTGGATGCACCTTTGTCACTTTAGCAGTATCCAACAAAATAGTTACTTCCCCACGACGGTCTCCAAGCTTCTCCTTAAGAGTTGCCAACTTCTCACGGGCCTTCAATGCGTGATCAAGGCATTCGTATTCAACCAAAGCATAGACCTTGGGACCAGGCGACTCATTCTGCTTGACCACAAGGTTTCTGATGGGGCCGTACTTGCCGAATACACCCTTGAGATACTCCTCGTTGGCGATTTTGGGGTCGTTGCGGATGGAAGCATATACAACTGGAAGCAAGTGCTCTTTAATCTCGTACTCAGGATTGTTGGAGACAACATTCCATCTTTTGAGGTGATCTGCGAAGAACATCTTGAAATTGGGGTTTTGAGTGTTATGCAATCGCATGTTGATGTTGTGGTAGTCCGCACAGGCATTCGATGCATCCTCCACCCTTAAGAACTTCACGAACGCGAAATTTTTGCAGATCTCGATACCTTCAATTTGCCCATAGCCTTGGATGAGTTCGCGAATCACCGGCTCCGACATCTCTGGAAGGCCACTAATAAAGAGCTCTCGAACGAGAATTGGTTCGCCAATTTGTGATGCGCGCATTGCCTGCTCGTAAAGTTCGCTGAGGTGTTCCTGCGGGATGTGTGATATCATCAGCTGCAGCTCACTGTCGTGTTCGAAAGTGCCGTTTCGCATGGCAAGGCGAATTCGCTGGTCGAGGTCGTCACGTTGCTGCTATTCGCTACGTTCGCTACGGTGTCTATGATCACGTTATCGAGATCGACTTCGTTCAGAGCTACGGCGCCCCTCGCGTCTGCTCTTGAACCTATAGATTAGCTCTGGCTGTTACTTCTTGTTTGGAGATCGAGACCGTGATCGTGAACGCTTCTTCCTGCGGTCGTTGGAGCTACTACGATCCCTTCTCACCTTGCTTTCGTGCATCAACTATTATAAATAATAGCTGATGGAACATCTTTGGTTGAACATCCCAATGGATAATACCTCACGCCGAAGCAATAGACCAGCACTGCGATTACTGTAATATTTATTGCTTTTTGACCGGAGCTGAGGTATGTAGAACCCAAAGTCCATAGTGGTTGCTGTGCAGACCCGAGTACCAAAGTTGCTTGATATCTTCAAGGGAAGTCAACCAGCGGTCGTGAAGGAGTTGCCCTACGAAGAGGATCGCAACCTCGAGAGATTTATTGAAGTCCTTTCAGCGGAACCAATTGTTCAGGAGGAAGTGCAGGAGCTGGCATGGACTGGGATTCCAAGCTGTAAAGATATTGACTAGCTCAGGTATTCGTGGCAAGGTCTGGAAGTATCTGCTGAAATACACTTCGGGTGGGCACAGCCAAGCCACGACAGTCCTCGAGCGAAAGCGTCGCGAATACGAAAAGCTGGTGGCCACCTACCTCCCCAACAACGAGCTCGATAAAATTGACTGCGAAGCTAATTTGAAGACTGCAAAGATTATCCAAGTGGATGTCAAACGCACTCTTCCGTAAGCAAAGCTCCTTAGGAACGAACGAACCCAGAAGGCACTGACACGCTGCCTTTACCTCTGGCATGTAAAGCATCCAGCAAGTGGGTACGTGCAGGGTATCAGCGACCTCGCCATCCCATTCTTCCTTGCCTTCCTAAACGAATACATGCCGGTTGATCTAGCACGCGTCGATCAGCTCACTGAAATAGCTCCACTTGAAGAGGAGACGTGGCTGCACATAGAATCCGACATTTATTGGTGCCTTTCAAAGCTCTTAGACGCCGTAACTGCCAACTACGTCCGTGGCTTCGGAGGCATTAAATAGTCTTTCAAAGTCTTCTAAGATCTTCTCCAGCAAATCGATCCCGAACTGCACCGATACCTTTGCAAGAAGCAAGTGGATCTCTTTTGTCTCACCTTTCGGGAAATATCAACCTTTTTACTGAGGTACCTCCTTCTTCTAGTTTAGAATGTTTACTGCGAAGGTTGGTGTCAGGCTCTTCGACACCTACATTTCCTGCGGTGACGACTACCCGACATTCACGCTCTATCTACTGGTGGCTATCATGGTCAAATTCTCAAACCAGCTGCAGAAGTTGGGATTCGATGATATCATGCGGTTCATGCAAAAACCACCCACGAAAGAATGGACAGAAAAAGAATTGGAAACCCTCATTTCCTAAGCATACGTCTACCGAATGCACTATAGCTACCGCGAGAAGGAACAGGAGGTCCCTGTACCCCAATGATCTACTTTGCAGTGCTTTACTTGGGATAATAACTTTTAATCAAACATGATTGCTGGTAGTGAAGGAACACCTGTGAAGGAACCCTCCCCAAACGTCTTCATATTCAAGGCAGATATCGCCCGACACTTCGTTCGTCCACAGTTCCGATCAAAACCCAATCGTGAAGAGGGAAGCACTAAACAAGGCTCACTTGAACTAAAGTTCGCAATCAGAAGAAAGTTCCATAGTGAGTCGAAAAGAATCATTGAGGACATTTCGGAGAAGAGTTTGGTAACACCTTCAAAGTCGAGGCAACGGGATATTCGCAAACTTCTCCTCGGTTTCTCGGGATTGAAGACCGAGGGCACTACCATTGAGACGCAGGATACCACCCATTCCAAACGAATAAACACCGAGCAGGCAAACATTATCCCTCATGAGTTTACCCTGGAGGAACAGCCACCGGAGCCAAAGCCACAGAAGCGAACGAATTACTTGAAGGTAATTCGTGAGTTAAAGTTTCGAAGTGAAAATCACAGCAAAAAGGGTAGTCCTGACGCCACAGCTACTTAACATGACACCTTCCCTATGTCGACTGACCTGCTGCAGATGAAATACTCCCACTTACTCAGCTACTACGAAAAGGACGAGCTCCGCAACTACCCAGTCATATATTATATGGGTAAACGCCGTCCAAAACTCAGTGGAATTAACTACAACTTCGACGACGACCATGGTGATCTTAAAGTGTATGCCCAAGACCAATTGTGCTATCGCTACGAAGTAACTTCCATTATCGGAAAAGGATCATTTGGACAGGTCTTCCGAGCCTACGATCACAAGAACAAGGAGGAAGTGGCATTGAAGGTGGTCAAGAATCATAGCAAGTACACCAACCAGGCTCTGATCGAAGTTAAACTGCTCACGGAGGTGCGCACAATGGATCCGAACAGCCACTACAACATCGTGCGGATCAAGTAGCACTCGATGTTCAGAGGTCACGTGGTACAGGCAGTCTCTATTGTAGTGTATGACCTTCTAGCTGCTGCATATGAACCTGTACGAGTTCCTGAAGCTGCACAAATTCAAGGGATTCTCATTGGAACTTATCCACCGCATCGCTATTCAAGTACTGCAGGCTCTGCTGCTTCTGCACCGCCAAAAGATTATCCATTGCGATCTCAAACCTGAGAACATCATGCTGAGGCAATAGAATAAAAGTGGAATCAAAGTCATCGATATGGGAAGTAGCTGCACAGCCAACAAAACTGTGTACACCTACATCCAAAGTCGCTACTACAGGGCTCCCGAGATTATTCTGGGTGTTGACTATTCCACCCCCATAGATATGTGGTCCTTCGGATGTATCCTCGCAGAACTGTTCTCTGGCATGCCTCTGTTTCCCGGCTAGAACTAAACTCAGCAGGTAGGTCTCATGGTTGAGCTACTTGGAACACCTCCTCAGTCATTGATTGAACGATCCCGCCGAAAGAAATTCTTCGAGGACGATGGCTAACTAAAGAACTATCAAGATGCCCACGGAAAGATCTATCGGTCAGGCAGTAAATCTCTAGAATCCGAGCTTGAATGCAACCATGAAGATTTCATTCGGCTAATATCCCGCTGCTTGGAGTGGTAACCAAGCAAACGAATCACCCCTGCTTAAGCGTTGTTGGACAAATGGATTGTGGATTCTCTACCTGGGGAAGTCCGAACGCGTCACCTATAGCAAATGAAAAGGGAAGCACCCGAGCTATTCTTCTGATCCTATCTCATTCGTAATAATTAGTCGTGAAATGGGATTCAACTTGCTGCGGCTCATGGCGCCGCTCATTAAGTATGTGCCGTTATTGGAGCCACCCAAGGGACAGATCAGTCTACAGACCAAGACCATAATAACTGCCGCAACCTTAATCGTCTATCTCGCGAGCTGCCAAATTCCACTATTGGGAATATCTCGCGTAGAAGGGGCTGATCCACTTGGATGGGTTCGAGCCATCCTGGCATCAAGCCGCGGCAGCCTCATGGAGCTGGGAATCTCTCCCATCATCACAGCAGGGTGGTTTATGAACTTTGCAGGCTTTTTTAAGCTTATCGACCTGTCCAACGCCACTACAAGGGAACAACAGTCATATAAGGTCCTGGAGAAGTTGTTGACTTTGATCGTTGCCTTCGGTGAGGCTGTCGGTGCAGTGACAATCGGCTATTACAGCCATCTGGGAATGTAAAAACAAATCGGCATAGTGGTCCAGCTAGTGTTCGCTACGGTTATGATCATGTACGTCGACGACATCCTGTCGGGTGGATATGGGCTGGGATCAGGAACATCAATGTTCATTGCAGTCAATACCGCCGAAAACCTTTTCTGGGATATGTTCAGTCCGGTAACGCTTCAATCTTAGTATGGCATGGAGTTTCAGGGATCCTTCGTCAATCTGATCTTCTTGCTCGCCACAAAGTAATCGAAGACCATGGCGGTCTGGTTCGCTTTCACTCGATAATCAGCACCCAATCTTGCTTCCCTCTTCGGAACGTTTATCATATTCTTCATCGTCATCTATCTCTATGGGTTCAAGACGCATGTTTCACTCATCTATCAAAAGTCAAGGGGCTACCTCTATCGCTTCCCAGTCAAGCTCTTCTATACCTCAACTATCAGTATTATTCTGCAGTCACTCATGCTTTCCCATTTTTATCAGCTATCGGAGGTACTCTACAATCGCTTCGGTAAGCTTACTCTAATCAAACTGCTGGGAGTTTGGGAAGGCGATAAGATCACATCTGGCCTTGCCTGGTGGATATCCCCTCCACAGGACGTCGCAGAATGGATACACTACCCCCTTCGAGGACTTATCTACCTAATCTTCGTGTGTGCCACGAGTGCTCTGTTTGCAAGGTAGCTTAATCAACATAACGCAGAATTTGGGTTGAAATCGAACGATAAACACCCCGAGTAATCGCTAAAAGACTCCGAGCTGAGGAGCTGACCTTAGAAGACTATCAGAACAAGTCTGTGTTTGGGGAGCTGAATTGGCTCATCCCAACTGCAACCATGACTGGAGGCATTATCGTCGGCCTTCTAACTATCCTTGGTGACCTCATGAACACCACAACCTCCAGCACTAGCCTACTACTGACAGTCAACACCATCTACCGTTTCTATGACAAGCTAGAGGCCCTCAACCCCGAACAAGTATCGTTGGGCTTCGAATACCGACCAACAAGCTGATTTGACTTATTAGCAAACACTTGCGCAAGACAGAATATTCAAGCATTCATTTAGTAGGTTGTCGCTGCCCACGTTTATACCTGAGCCGACAAATCTCCTCGTTGTAGATCTTGAGAGTTTCGTATATTTACAGTTCCTATGTGAGTACATTTGGTACGTTCTTTCGCATTTCCTGCAGAATCTGGGTGAGATCCAGCAGCTTTTGATCTTTCTATTGAAGGTTCCAGCCCAGTTCAATGCCGTTGTCGGGGGTATCTGCGTAAATGCGGTGATCGTAGTCGATCACGATTGTTCGGTTCTGTGGTCTGCCGAGTCGGAGTATATTCTTTTTGTAGATTTACTTGTCGTAGAGGCAGTGGTATTTGTACAACCGTGTCGATACGTTTTTGTCTGGGTCTACTTGGTCCAGCCAAGGGTCAATATCTGTCGGCATCATCCACGTCCAAAGAACAACTTCGAAATAGCGACACAGATATTCCAAGAACTTTCTAGCAAGTGGTCTAAAGAGAGTTCGGGAGTTTCTGAAAAGAAACAGAATACCGTAAGGTTCGAGCACTACAGTATATCTTTCGGAGGATGGTGGGTTGAGGTACGGACTGGGAGCCATATCGAGAAACGGCACCCGTCCATTCATCTGATTTTCGTACAGATGGTACGCGAGATACTCAAAGAGGTAGTGACAGCACTCGGAAGCAGAATACTTCTCCCGATCGATACTTTTTAAGAGTCGTTTGACGATTAGCGAGAAGCGGCCCTGGTTCCTTCCTATCTTTCCTTCTAGCAAGGCAACGATTTAGTTGTTGTGTTGCATTCGCAAGCCAACCTGCTCAATCGTCTGCAGTATCTACTTGAATTCGTTTAGCTCGAATCGATCAATGGAGCATTCAAAGGGAGTCTGCGGAAAGTGTTCCAGTGGCCTGCATGTGAGTGTCAGCAACCTCACCAAAAAGATGATATTGCAAGCACAATGTCCCAGGAGATTGAGGACGTTGACTTGGTGCTCGACTAATTCACCTTTTATGTGCTCCAGCAGTAGGTAGATTACCGCAACATTCTACATGCATCGAGAAAACTGTAGTTATTTCCGGAGTTTCGGTTCGCACTGATCAATGAAGGGATCCAGGAACTCCAGTTCGTTGCTTCCCAAAAATTCCGCATACATTTTTGTTCGGAGAACGAATGTCTCAGGATCATTGTTCTTTACAGCCAGCGCAGTTTCTGTAAGCAGTTCGTAGAGGTCACTGAGCTTGCTCATGTTTACGTAGTAGGGTTCCGGATTGCTTGTGATTGTCGCTGATGGTGGAGGCAACTCTCGTGTTGTTGGGGTTTTCTTCAGCTTCATCCCGCTTGAAGATTTTGCAGACATGCCTCTTCGAATAGCCAGCGGAGTCTCACGCTCCTGGTTGCGAGGTTGTACAGCAGATCTTAGTGATCTTCTTCTTCCGTCCATGCTGCTGGCCACCGCATTGTTTCTGTTATACCTATCAGACTGCCGACGCCAGTTCAGGGTTGAGTCTAAGGTTTGCTGATGTCTTTCAGGCGACTTTTCTTTGTACGGTGAGAATACAGGCCCTAACTTATCGTTCTAGTCCTCTGAATTAGCGGTGTGATACCTTTTGGCAGATCAACCAGAAGATGTTCCTTAATATCTCCGTAGGTGATTGTCATTTGAGTTTGTATGGGTAGATCGGGGACCGTCACATCCCTCTCTGTTTTGCCGTACTTGCTGCGCCTTATATTTTCCACTCTGCGTTTTATTTCTGCAATGGTGGGCCTCTGCGGTAGCTTCTCCTCTCCCGATTGGAATACGTTGGCGAACGATTCGTTGCTGGTTGTCTCAGGTGGATATACGTAGACCCTCGCTTGTGGTTTGGTTCTTTGCTGCCGCGTTGTCATACTAACGATAAACAAGACATAATAGCTATCAAGGTTTGGATTGTTGATTCCACTTCGAGAACTACTCCTTCATTTTCTTCTCCTTCTCCCGTTGCTCCTGAAGCAATCGTTCCTTCTCCTCGCCTTTCTCCACCCGAGCTTTATGGGTTGCCAAATGTGCCTACTCGCGCTTCCTCCGGTCCTACTCAAGTTTTGCTGGATCCGATTCGATACGGGCGAGGTCCTCAGCGAAATTTTTGAATAACTGAGCCGTCTCAGCTTTTAAGTTTTTCTTGAGGAAGGCCTTGACCCGTTCGCTGATTTCGTTCTTGTCGGTGGTTTTGATCTCTGCAACCACAATATCATCCAGATCGTTGTTGTTGATGTCCTTCAAAGCATAGCTTCCATTGACTTCGAAAGCATCGTTTTCAGCTGAATAGCAATCGATGAGCTACCTCTGTAGTCCACATCAAGCTCGAACTCGTATACAAGATACTGCTTGCCCTTGCGGATGTTCACTTCTGCCTACCTAACCTATGGGGTACGTCTGCGCTCTCAAAGCGCACCTTGGTATTGATGATGGTGATATCACCATCATGAAACTAAAGGGACAGCAGCTTCTCCTCAACGAGCTTCTTGGCAGTTGCCGTGTAGTTCTTCATCTACCAATGCCATGAGTTGACGTTCCAAATGGAGCCAGCAGCCACAGGTTTTTCTGTCATGTAATTCGTAATTTGCCTTTCTCGAACCAAAACGCCTTAAATACACTAGAATTCTAGAACGAAGTAGTCAAAGTGGAGGCTCATTAATTAGTCGCTTAGAGCAGAACTGCTGCTTCCGTCGGGGTAACTTCGAACGGCGGCATTCCTACTGCACCGATCGAATGAAGCTTGTCAAGGGCACGCTGCGTTTGTCATCGGGGATATTTCGTACAACCTTGCCTATGATTAGATTGAGCTTACTTAGGTTGAGAACATGCCGAGGCAGCACAATCTGTTTCAGATCAAACTCTAAAGGCTCATCTGTAGACTAGTTCGCGAACAGGTAGGTTCTAGGTTTGAGGACATCTCGATGGGAGGGATGCTTATCCTATCGTTTTGTTGCGTTGAGTGCGGGGTAAACTGTGCCGTGCGTCGCTGGACTATTCTTTACGATTAGTAAGGATCGGATATCTTTGCGACTGATGGTACACGAACCAACTCGTTTGGCTCGGAATTTGTTAGCCTGCTTGTGCTTCAGCTGTTCGAAGAATCGCTTCTCTTCGGTTTCGGTGGTGTTCCAACCGGAAAGTGTGAGGGAAGGGTCAAACCTACTCTCCAGCGACGTGTCGATGAGCGGGAGCTTTTCCCGCGTTTGAGGTTGTTTTTGGTAGGACGGTCGAGAGTTTTCCTTGTCGTACATACAGTGCAATTAATTGGCAAGCACGTTAATATTAAAGTTATTTTGCAGCAGGTAGTGACGAGCAAGCACCGACAGACTATCATCAGATACGGGTGGGCTGTCTGTTCATCTCTTGCGTTACTCCTTCTTGCCTTCCTATGCGAGGAAGGGATGCTGCAGCAGTCTGTACGATTTCATCCGTTCATTTGGATTCTTCTTTATCAGATTCTCGATAAAGTCGCGGGCAGTTGCGCTCATAGTCTCCGGAAAGACCAGCTTGTCCTTATCCACCTATGTTTATGCGCAATGGTACATTCACTATCTTCTGAATCAACATCTTTCGTTCTTTGTGTTCAAAGGGAACCTTCCCCGTCAGCAACTCGAACGCCAGAATGCCTGCATGACAGTTCAATTACCTAAGCACCACAGATCCACTGTCTGGTCGTATTCCTTTCGTTCCAGGATCTCCGGCGGAACATATTCCTTCGTTCCGCAGAAGGTTCGACGCGCACCTTGAATTCTCGCGGCCCAACCAAAATCGCACAGCTTTGAAAACCCGTAGCTCAGCACGATGTTCTCAGGCTTGAGATCTCGATGTGCAATATCCTTATCGTGCATTTCCTTAATGGCCTGTCCAATCTATCTCAGAAATACCGCCGCCTCGGCCTCCTGCAGAATCTATTTGGTGTTCATGTAGTCGAAGAGTGTGCCGCCTTCCATATACTCAAGCACGAGATAGATATTGTGTTCGTCCGACACCACAGAGTAAAACTGCACAATGTTTGGATGGTTCAAGAATGCTTGGATCTTGATTTCCTGGATCAGTTGGTTCATCATGTTGTATTCCTTCACTTTCGCTTTAACGATCTTCTTGAGGGCGCACACGAACCCAGACGCGATATGCCTAGCATTAGTAGATGTGTACTTTGCGAGGTAGACCTCACCGAATTTGCCGACCCCCAGTTGCTTTCCTAAGTAGAAGCCGCAGACAACTTGACTAGGCGGCCGTTTATTGAGACTGGGTCTCTCTTCTTGCTGGTATAGACTCTTAAAGAACGCGCTAGAAGGCACTTTCTTATCAGGGGACTCAGCCTCCATAACTTTTTTGTGGAACATGCTGCTGCCATTGCTTCCTTGATCCGGAATGTGAGGTTGTGGATGCTCTTCCGTTCGATCGCTAATATTGAACGTCTTGGAGTTGTTAGGAGTGTAGGCAGTTTTCCTTAGGAAGTCCTTATCTATTCTCTTGATCTGATTGTTCGACACGGATGACCGCAGGAAGTCAGTGTGCTCGCCGGGAGGTTTGATCCCGTTCCCATCGTCCTTCTTGTAATTTGGGTAGAGGTTATCCATCTTGCGTTAGAATTGCTGCACACTCATCGATAGATTCTTGTACTGGCTTGAAGTTGCCCCCTATTGGACAGACTGCTGAGGTTTGCTCTCGAGATTGAGCGAGGTGTTGAAGTTCATGAAGGGTACTTGAACTGGAGAGCCATGCGCCATTGTGGTTTGATAGCTACTACGGAGCGAGTTGGCTGAGGTAGTGCCAGTCGGTGTGTATATAAACTTGTGCTTCTAGGTCATCAATATTATTGTGCGATAGATTATACATCCCGCTGAGTGAAGTCGATATGCTTAACTTTAGGAACAGCCGGTTTTGTTCACGGCTCTCTTCGCTGCACGTTACAACGCTATGATTTTGGTTTGCGAATTATTATTTCTGACGCAAACATGGAGGAAAGTACGCAACTCAAAACCGGAGGCGAGAAGACTATGAAAGCAATTGTTTTGGAGGGCCCCAGGCAGTTTGTGCTCAAGGAACTGCCTATCCCCAAACCCGGACACGGTGAGCTTTTGGTGAAGATCATCGCTGCACCTATCAATCCGTCTGACTTAGCTTTCATAGCTGGAGGGTATCAAAGTGCCAAGAAATGGCCAACCACCCCTGGTTTCGAAGGTGCCGGAGTGGTTATTGAGAGCGGTGGAGGAGTCATGGGGTGGTCTATGGTGGGAAAGAATGTCGCTGTGAGTGTTCAGAAGGGTAGCACTGGAACCTATGGACAGTATGCGATTGTGGATTCAATGACTTGCATGACGCTCCCAAACGTATACTTCAGTGTCAACATAGGAAATATCTTTGGAGCAGGGATCCATGAGTTTTGTGAATCCACTCACAGCTCTTGCTATGCTGGATAAAACAAAGACCGGCTCTCACAAGGCAATTATCCATACTGCTGCCGCTAGCTCACTTGGAAGGATGCTCAATCGACTATTTATTCAAGAGGAAATACCGATCATCAATGTGGTTCGTCGAGAGGAGCAGGTGGAGATATTGAAGAAAGAAGGTGCGAAGCACATCCTCAACTCTGAAACCCCCAATTTCGAGGAGGATTTGAAGAAGCTTGCTGCCGAATTGCATGCTGACTATTGCTTCGAGGCAATTGGCGGAGAGTTCACCGGAAAAATCCTAAAGAATATGCCTAAAAACTCAATCATTGAGGTTTATGGCGTTCTCTCCCAACAACCAACTCTTGAGCACATCGACGCTGCCGACATGCTGTTTAATCACAAGTGCGTGAAAGGTTTCCTTCTTCCAAACTGGTTGGACGATAAATCATTGTTAGGCAAGCTCGGTGTCATGCGTCGACTCCAGAAACTTCTGACGAAAGAACTGAAGAGCCAGGTGGCCCAGGAGTACTCGCTGGAGCAGTTCAAGGAGGCAATTGAAGGTTACATGGCAGGAATGACTAAGGGCAAGGTCCTCATTAAGCCTTGGAAGTCATGATTTGATGATCTGTTGATGGCATTAATCATCCCTAACTCACTGACAAAAGCCGGTTCTGCGAAGAAAAGCAGCGACGGAGTTGTTTGTAGCATAAGCTGAATGATATGTAAAGCTTGCACAGAATACGCCGATTTATGTCAGAAATAGCAGTTAAACTTGAAACGACGATGAGCATCCAAAGCAGAGGACTTCTAGGAGACGGTCAGCGGCCAATCAATTCACTACAGACAGACGATTCAGATGGTATGAACCAGAATGGCCTGGCAGCACTGTTTCTGAAGGATCGCAGCGCAACGACTCTGGTAATTAACCTAAGAGTTAACTCCTTACGCTGATCGGAAATAAAGTCCGTTTGTACTTCAGTTGTGATACCAGGTGCTGTTGCCCATCAACTTCTTCATATCTGAAGTGCAGTGATGAGTCAGAGACCTATATAAGTGCCGCAAAATCGGCTCCGTCAATATTAATTATACACCACTCGACTTGGCATGTAAGGTGTCCCACTCAGGAAGGTCCGCAGCTAATATCACGAAAAATACTTCCTCTGTGAGGAGCGAGATCACTATAGTTAGGCTTCCGAGCCGCAGTAGAGTCATTTAGACGAGCTGGCCCGAGTGAACCTGGAGGCATTACCTACCAACATTCGGGAGTGTTTAGTGGCACTCCACTCTGTAGGTCAATTCGGCAGCTTAGACGGTACCGACGGCCGTCCCACAACTGATTTTCGCGACGGCAAGGATATTCTCAAGGTCCTTCGCGAGGCCCGACAGCATCAAGAGCAGAAAATTTTCACGAATTCTGTTCGGCCCCAGCGCCAAAGGTTGGCCCGTACCCAGAAAACCAAGCCTATTAAGAAAAGCCCACGGAAAACTTCGAAGAAGAGCGAATAGACCACAGACCTCGAGAAGAGTTCCCCTTAGTCCTTCGAACCGCTGCCAGAAGGCCAAAGGCTAGAGGAGCCACAGATGCGCGAAATCCTAGAAGTCGATGAACAACCTCCGGTTTCTCGATCGCTCTGGCAGTGGGAGTGTCCTAACACCGACTACCTGGGCATCGGCAGCCTGATGTTTTGATTTTTCATGCCAAGTAATATTCATCAACTTGTACAGCTGAGTGGGATTCCAAGGGAGAAGCCTCCATTTTCGTTTAGTCGGCAGTTCTCGGTGATGTCGAGGATGACACCACCGTCACCGCATCTCCCGAACCACCAAACAACTATCTCTGACAGTGAACAGCGGTAATCTCACAACGCGCTCTCCTGACGTCCACCCGTTGAGACCCACCGTCGTAATAACGCCCGTTTGGTTGGGAAGTTATGAATATAATGCTAACTTAACTGCGTGGTCTCAGGAAAGACAACCGACATCATTTATTAAGACAGAGAATTCAGCTGACGTTGCTGTAGAGGGGGTTGCTGTACCGAATGATCTTGGGTTTGAAGGTACACTGGGTAAGCTCGGCTCGAGCATGTTCCTACTTCTACCTTTCCAGGCGATCCCGCAGTTTTTTCTTGTCCTGCAAACCTCGTGTGTACAGGTCCTGGGTAAACTGTGAACTATTCAGATACTTCTTGTTTATCTGGGGCTGAGTCATCGTAGGTTTTACCTTAAAGGAGTACTCTTCTCCGGGATCTGCACGTTTGCGGGTGTTGAGGATGAGGTTACGCTCCTGCAGGCTTAGAGTATCTAATAATCTTTCGGCAGCCTGAAGGAACTCGGATTGGTCAAGCTCGATATCGAGCTCTCTCATTTCCTCCAGAATTGGCAGAAAGATTTCCATGATTTGCGAATCTAACGCATCCTATTAAATCTCCTCGTAGCGAATCCGACCGTCGCAGTTACTATCCAGCTGCTCAAAGATTTATTTGAGTCTGTTTTCCTTGAGATTGTTAACGATGCATTCTGACTTGCCCAACGTCGTAAGCTTGGGTTGTTCACTTGGCCTCATAATTACTACTGATGCTCTTTCTTGGCTTTTTTTGGCCTTCGAGTACAAATAGTCACCGATCGGCATGCCCGAAACATTACGGGACCGTGGTCGCCGACCTGTCTTAGGCACTGCACTAACTTGAACAGGTTAGTGTTTGCTCTGCCGGTATTTCTCCTGACGCTGCTCAAACGTCATTCCAGAGACGATAGTTCGGGAAATACGATTGATCTCCGGTCGAAATTTCATATTTTAGGACGACTTATTTCGCTCGTGCTCCTTCTTTCCCTCAATGAGAAAAGATTGTTGGTAGAGCTGCTCGTAGCGTTTATTGCTCAGACAGCTGGATTACCGCTTCATCTAGCTGTCAACCTTCTAGCTTCTGAATTATGCTTGAGGTGTACATAATATTGATTTTAGGCTTGAAGGAACACTGGGCGAGCTACTTCTTTTAGATCTCCTTCTTGAGTCGGTCGACTTTGGCTTCTTTCCTCCGTCGGTTGACCTCAACTTCCTCAACTATGCTCTTCTTCTGCAGTTTATTTGCTATTATCTTGCTTATCTCGTTGATCTTGGGTTGGTGGGTGTGTTCCTCAAACTATTCTCGACCAGTGATGATCTGCTGCGATTATGTTCGAAGTTTCTGCTTAACTGGAAACACATTCATAGAATTGCTGAGTTTTTGGTTGCTGATCTCGCGCAGTGCCCTCTAGTCTTGTCTCCGGTTTTGGCTGCGATTATGATCCCATTCGCCTGACTGACTCATTGACTTTCTATTCCGCTTTTCGGCAGTTGCAGCTCTAATGACTGCCTTCCTCTCGCTATCGATCTTTTCCTTGATTGATTGGCAAAGGATGCCAGCTATAACCTCATCCAGCTCGTAGTCGTGACAAAACTTGAGAGCGCACTCTAGTGCATCCGACCTCTCGTCGATCCTCAAGATGCCCTTTCTGCCATCTCCAATATCTATGCAGACCTCAAAGTTGAAAGGTAGTTTATCACGTTCGTCTACAGGGTCGCTCTCTTCCGCGAGAATCTTCTCGATCAGCTTGGCTTCATGGCTGAGGCGACTGGCTTACCTATGGTTCATAACGAATACTGCCTGTTATTATTCTTAACAATCAGCCAGAAACTATCAACAGCAAAACCTCTTTCATTTGTTCATCCAAGCATATTTCTACAGCAGGAACTGTTAATAGCCCTCCTAAGCTGTCCAGTTCGGATCGCAAAGCTGGTACTTTTGGCAGAGCTCTTTATTGCCATCGCTTGCTCTCACTAAAAGACTATCACGGCCAAGTAACCCTCGAAGTTCCCATTTGCCTATCCGCACAGGTGCCATTTCCTTAAATTTCTTGTTGAGGCGACTGAGATTTCGCCGAGTCTTTGCTATGTCCTCAAAGTATTTCTCTTTGAAGCTCTCACGCCTTTTGAGTATGCGAAACAGCGGTGACTGTTTTGATGACTTTCTCTCAACAGACAGGTGACGGTTGGGCGATAGAAACGTCATTAGCTTCTACTCAGCACGGCTTTGCACTAGCACAACATCGCGAGAACTATGCTGTCTTCTGCGAAAGTTTCTTTCGAGGTTGTTGAACTGTTGTCGACAGCGCTCGAGTTCAGAGAGGGTTTATTGCTGCATATTGTCGCGTTGCTGTGCGTAAAATGTTTTGATTGGTTCTTCGACGGACGGTGGCTACAACAGCGTTCGCTCAGAAGGCAATCTACTCCACTGGCGCTTGTGCATGACGACGTGAGAACTTCCTTGAGGCAATTATATTATTTTGTGTGGGTGCTAATTACAAATCCAACGAGGACACGCTGCTGGAACACCCTCAAGACGAAAGGTTTGATACTACTGAGATCACAGCAGCACTGCCAAGAGCCCGAAGAGGAGCACCAGCATGATCTGCAGCCTGCCGCCAAAGATGTAACACATCTGCTCATAGCAGTGAACTACGTTCTGGTAGTTGCTATCGCCGGTGCTCTGTTTGCACGTCTTCCAGCAATTGTTGTAGGTTTCATTATCATTGCACTGGGCAAAGCTGCGATAGCCACCAAAATTACCATTGCCGAGTCTTAGCGAAGGCCTGCATACAGTTTCCAACATCGCCCACACACGTTTGCTCCTGCGTTTGGCAATAGGTGATGCGGCACACATTGAAGTTGTAGCGGCTGATAGCTAAACTTCCGACCACGAGCAGAGTCAGTAGGGCCACTCGATTCATTAATAATTATTATAAAGTCTGTTGGGTGGCTGTGGTTGCGGTGGCATCTGGTTGGTCCTTCGAGTGTCCAATGAGCGACGATATTCTACAAATAACTTTAATACTTCAGTGGTAATAAATATAATTGATGCTGAACCTTTGCTTTGGAAAGAGCGAGGACCCAACAACTAGCCATCGTAGCGATAGACTACTGACACACCAGTTAAAGTATCCTTGCAAAACTCCCAAGCAGAACTCCCGCAAAGGAATCAGTAAGGTTTCTATGAGTCCTCGTTGCAACTTCGAAGGTCGCTCAGATAGAACACTATCTCAGAATGCCGCAACAGAAACGCAAACGCGATAACCATCCATACGTGGACCTCACATCAGTCTCCACGACGTTAAGAAAAAGATGAAGAAGGAGTCTGCAAGTGGGTTCCTTACTCAGCGGAGTAGTTGTGTTCTTAACCCTGACAACCCATTGCAGGCAGATAGGGAAGGCAATCATAGATTTGGTGTGAGAGTCAACTTGTCGGATCGTGTGCCGATACTGGACATCTTCCTCACCGTCAGGACACCTACCGTTGCCAGTAGCAACCGTCTTCGACCTAAATTGAAGAATTTCGAGATATTCGGTCAGCAGACCCTGAAGCGCGAATACAGATCAGTGAAGGACGTGACCTTCGCTGTGGACGAACCCGAAAAGTAGGATTCAAAGATGGTATTGTTGACACCATAAACCCGTCAAAGCCAGCAACTGAGCTTCATCGCTCCAAACCCTCTGAAGTTCAATCGGCAGCAGATCAACACAGTATACTCGCAGTAGGAATAATAGCGAATTCCAGTGAAGACTCTAGACTTAAACCGAACTAACAACCAATTGAAGTTGGCAAGCTCTTCCAAATGTCGTTTGGCAGAGAGCAACATCAACCAGCAGTCCCAACAGCGCTTCATCTACTAGTAATCCTTAGTGTAAGCTGTTTCAATTATGAACAACTTCAAAGTACTCCGGGCTCGGAAATTCCAGCACTACGAGCTGATCGTTGCTGTGGAGCGTAATATCGGTCTGCTGCTGCTCATCAAAAAGATCGGGGTTGAGTACTTGGAAGAGATCAGTCACCAGCTGCTGCTTTCCAAAATACTCAAGGACAACCATCCATCTATCATCACCTTCTACCAATGCATTCAAAACGAAAATCGTGAGTACCTCATGCTACAGGAGTACTACTAGCACACCCTCGATATCACGTTCCATTTGCTAACCGAAGCAGATATCGCCAAGCTTTCCTTACAGATGCTGGAGGCCTTCGAATTTCTCATCTAGCGGTCGGTTAGGCTATAAATCGGCCTTCACAATGTCGCCTACGTCCATGGAATCTACAAGCTGTGCAACATGGACAGCTGGAGCAGATCAACCGATAAGCCTCAAGAACTGATGCTTCACTACTACCGACAGCTGAGCCGTCTAATCGAAACGATATACCAGCTGCGTTAGCTTACCAATCACGATTGCTACGAACGGCAGTCGCTCATGCTCAAAGTTTTTCTTAAGATCCTTCACGATGGGACTCTGCCTATAGGCACCTTGCGCCAGCACTTGTTCCTAAAGGATGCCACCAAATGACTACTTCCTGCACCAATCTATATAATATCGTATGAACTTTGTGGCGAAGAGGTTGGTTGGTCGGCTCACCACAGTGCCACGGTATGGGCTACTACCGAACAGCGACTACAGTTACAAGTAGAAGGTAGATCCAGTGCTGTTCCTTGCGCTGGAGAGTACTAAACGTGGGAAGATTGGCGACTTGCATGTTAAGGTACTCATACACTGAGGGTAGTTGTACGAAAGTCGAGCTCCCAAGACTGTTGAGAACTTCAAGCGGCTATTCCTTGGCACTGCCAGTTACAATAACAATCCACTTTCGCTTTTGGGCAGTATCTTTCACCAGGTCTTCACGAACTCCTTTGCTGCATCTGGCAAAATGCCGAACGGCTCGATGTCAATCTATGGCCCCAAATTCCGAGATGAGAACTTCGATTTGCTGCACACTAAACCCGGATTACTATCGAGTGTTAGCAACGGGAACACTAATAGTAGCGAATGGGTGTTGACGCTGGCACCGTGTCCATACTTCGACCACCGCCATGTTGTCTTCGGAGAGGTTATAGAGGGCTTCCCTATCCTACGCTACATCGAAAGCATTGGTAGTTAGCACTACTAACGATAGGCTCCAAGACCGGTCACATCCGCGACGAAATTAAAATTGTGAGTTCGGGACTACTGGACCACGGAAAGCACGACTGCCACCACGGTCAGCTGCAAGGCTCGGCGCACAAACATTGAAAGCAAAAAAGGCATGTGATCGCATTCAGCAACAATCTCCTCGTCACTTCGGTTCGACGTCCTTCACGGAACGGCGTATCATGTGGTTCTCAGCTGAGCTAGCAAGAATGGTTACTGTTGAGCTTCTTGATTGGCAGTAAGTCCTTCGGCAGGTGCTTACCCTGTCTACCTGAGTAGTTCTTCAGTTCGTTGTCGCAGCTTAAGCAGAACCACGGCTGGCGTGCGATACGAGCATCATGAGTGCTCGCTAGTTCTTCCTGCTCAATCGACTGCTTGATGAAGTTGTTCAAACGTGTCTCCAGCTTCTTCAAAGCCTTCTCACTTTCCTGACGGTCGGCCTGAGGATAGTTCAGCAAGTACCTTCTTGTTCAGCAGTATCTTATTCTCATTGAGAGAGGACTCCAGTTCACGCAACTGTTCAGCATTTTCGTCTCTTTAGTTCAATTTCAGGTCAAGTTCTTTGATGTACCCGAGCAGCTCCGAACGAACTTTCTGCAGCTTTATGGACAACTCCTTCCACTGTTATCGACTATCAGGAATTCGCTGCGGTTGGTTAGGACGGCCTTCGCATTCGTTCGCTATCTGTTGGCTGATTTCTTCTTTCGATTTGAGCATCTCAAGCTCGTAGCGTACGCTGTTCATATCCCGCCGCATACTGTTAACAGTTGCTTACAGCATACCAAAATTCGACTTCGTTTGAGCTTGCCCTGCGGTTATCGTCGTTCCCGAGCAGTTTGGATCCTTCTGCACTTCCGTTTGCCTTCTGTGTTCTTCTTTCTCCCGCATACCCATGATCTCATCTTTTAGATCCTCCAACTCTATCATAATCTCCTCCAGACGTTTGACATCGATAGCATACTCCTGATCCTGATCGCCTACAAGCATCGATGAGTTCGTCTCATTCGGGTCGCGCCCGGCCAGCAATTTTTCTTGCCGCAATGCTTTTTTTGTCATGAGAAGCTCCACTCGTTGCTGCAGCTCCTTCATTTCGCCGGCTATTGCTGTCTCATTCTTTTTTATTTTCTGCACAATGGAAACAAGTTCGTCCTCATGCCTCTGTCGATCTGTATTGAGCGTGTTTATGTGCTTGAACACTTTCACAGATTCACCGTCCAGCCTCCCCACCTTAAAGCTCAAGTCATCAAGCAGTTGCTTGATCTATTCTAACGTGGGTTTTAGAGGTTAATCTTGACCCTCAGTATTCTGCTGTTCGGCTTCTATTTCTTCCTTAACCTCCTACTATTCTTTTGGTTTATCACTTTTCACTTTGCTGTTGGCTGTTTCCGTAGCCCCCTTTGGATCGGGTTATTTCTTGAGGGCTAACTGCTTCAGCTGCTTTTGGATCAGTGTAATCTGCAGTTGCATCGTACTCATGTCACTCTCGAGCTTGGATCCAAGCATTTGTAGTCGCTTATCGTCGGTAAAGTTCTTCGCATGATTAGTACTGAATTGCCGAGAAAGTGGTGGAGAGTTCTCACTTTCCAATCTCTTGCTGGTCTTGGGATGTTGGTGCTCATGCCGACGACTCAGCTGACTCTCCAGTTCGTCGATCCGGTTACTCTCAATTTCCAGCTGTTGGTTCAATCTGGCAAGTTGCTTTTGTAACTCATTGCTGATCTCAGAAAAGTGTGGCTGTCTGTTCGACTCACGATTGTGTTTCTTCTGGACGTTCAACCTCTTCGGCGCTTCGGGTGAGGGTTGTTCCTTTATAATTTGTTCCACTTCGATAATCTGCTGTGTTGTGCCTTTCGTCTGATCGACTGGATCTTATTGCTGCCCTATAGTGAGACTCCCCAGCTCCAGGTACATACGTTCTTCTATCTGATCAACCCTAGCATTTAGCCTTTCTGACAGTTCATCCTGCGATCTCAGTAGCCGGTCGAGCTGTTAGCCAATGAAACTGAAGTTTCCTTATAAATGTGTCTGCAGAAGACTGAACTGTAGAATGTCGGTCGTGACAAGTCGTGAAGCAAGAGTTGTTGTCATTAAGTCGAATGTTTCTGCGTGTGGAATAGAATATTAATTATCGGTGGGCCATACTTTCACTAGCCTTTTTGACGTATGCAGAAAGATCAGTCGTTCTTCGAACCTGCAGGCTCGGTCTCCTAGAGTCGCTGACGCAATTTTTGTTTGGCGAGCTTCCTCACATCGACGTTCAGGAAGTACCGTAAAAGAATGTGCATGAACAGGCATGTCAACAGTACTTCTGCTATTTGCAGCAGCAGACTGATATAGCTGATAGGCGCCTGGGATCTGAGGAACTGAAGGAGCCCTCGGATGCAACCGACATTTACAAGTTCAAAGGATGGTCGATTGATGACTGGCTGTCTTCTGGGTAGTAACTTGTGTACTACCAAGAAGATTACCAGCAGAACCAGCGTGGACCAGTTCTAGATATCGCCGTAAATGGTCTGGTCGTAGCGATCAATGAAGATAGTTTCTGGCGAGTTGGCAACAAGGATGTGCATCATGAGCTGTAGCATCCCATTGCAAATGACGAAGGGCGCCACGGCATCCGGGATGTGTCCAGTGCTCGTGCTTGAACGCCATCCTATAGAAATAGCCACGACAAAGAACAGAAAGATCTGCTCAGCGTCTATTCGGAAGAACTGTGGCAGGTCGCTGATGAATAAGAAGTCGTGTCCCGCAAGCTTGTGATAGAAGATATGCAGCATTCCAAAACCCGCGTAGAGGAGGTTGCACATGCTCATTAGCAATGGTCCATAGGCCAAGCTATCCTCCTTGTAGGGTATCTCCCAACTCACCAGTATGTACAGCATTAGTGCGAACCTTAACAAATGGATAGCCGCCTGCCACTTTTCATGCCATTAAAGGTGACTACCACCTTCGAAGAGATCCATCGAAACAGCAAGTCGTCGAGGTTTCAGTAGTACGCCCTCCTCGGAAGGGCAGTAGATCAGCATGGCAACATACGTATCCTCAGCAGTTATGTTTAGGGTCAGGTTTAGTGGTTGGTTGTAGCTTGCTACCACCTTATTCTCAGCTTTCTACAAAAATTCCTGACAGGCAGCCAATCGAAAGTACACCTAACTGCGTGGTACCACCACCAACCACATTGAGTTCTCCTCAGCTAGCGATAGCTGATCCACCACGGTCTTCTCATCAATTATCTCCCCCATGAAGAATAGTGCGGTACCTTTGCTCCGTAAGTACATCTTTGTGAGCAACAGCTCTTACCGCTGCATCACGCTCGTTGTGCTCGTCTCGAGAATCGTTCCTCGGGTAGCAACTCCCGCCAAAGCCACAAACAACACAACAAATTGAAACATGACCAGCTATAAATACGACCGTCATTGCTTGGATCAAATTTCAGGTGGGAGGGCGATTAGCCAGCCATATTAATTAATGAATTCGAAGGCTAATAAGTCTGCAAGCAAGAAAACGCAGAAGGGTGAGAAGGAGGAGTCGGAAATGATCGCCGAAAGTAGCGATCCTGATGCATCTTCCTAGAGTTCGGAGTATTCGAATACTGAGGATGCTGCTGATCCCAAACGAGTCAAGACCATTGCGAAGAAGGGAGTGAAAATGTCCAAACAGGAGCTCAAGCGAGTGAGAAATAGAGAGGCTGCGAAGAAGTCCCGCAGGCTGAAGAAGGAGCACATCAACGAACTGTAGGCGGAAAATCAGTTGCTTAAGTTGTAGAATGAACGCCTTCAGCAGGAGCTGGCCAATATCAGAGAAACCATATCCTGCACGAAATGTACGACCATAAAAACTGAGGAAGAGCTCGCCGAACAACCGTTTGAGGATGTACCTTCAGCCGAGCAAATCGTTAGCGAGCACAACAACTCTCAGCAAGGTAATCGAAGGTCGGACGACGACGTACGCTACTAACGCATCACCGACGAGGAGGAAAAACACGGCTTCCTGCAGAAATTCTTCATGATTCTGGTGGTTCTCGCTGTCGTGACGCTATTCAGCACCGACTTTCGAACCGCAATTTCGGACCCTGGAGTGTTTAAGCTTGCAGGTAACTCATCATGTGATCCCAAGATCCCTCGATGCCTGTTTGCAAGGCACTAAAAAGACCAGTAAACCCATGAGGCCAACAATCACTGCTGATATTTCGCACATGGCCTTATTTCCAAATATACAGTTGTGTGGTCAGGAGGAGATGGAAACTAACAGTAACGCTTTCTGGAAATTTTCCTCAAAAGAAGCCCAGGAAGACCACCCAACGCCAGCGCTTACTTCTCGCTTTTGTTGAAGATGACTCATCAAACTTTATATATCAACTGTTGGAAATCATTTGGTTTTCGGTTCGGCATGCAAGACGTTGTAGAGCCGAACGGGGAGGCTGGTGAAGATGCGTGGTATCAGCGTAAAGTTTACCAGCAACTGCAACGCTGTTATCGTCAGAAGGGTGGCTGATGCCAACGTCCAAAGTATCATGAGGCCCAGGCTAGCAACTGTCATACCCGATGATGCGAGCATAGTGAGCAGCATGGAGTGGATCATCAAGACCACCACAACAATCATGCAGTTGAGTTTGGTGATCTTCCTCCTCCAAACTTGGTTGACACTGTTGGAGGCCACGATAGCAACTCCCGCCGTAAACAGTATCGCTTGGAGGTTTGGGAAGAATTTAAGGATTGGTACAAGTACACTCAGCGCAATGGTGATGATAGGCTGTAGGAGGGGACCAACCTGCATGGGTTTATACTGTGAATCTCTTTCAATAATGTCAGCTACATCCGACAATTCTTACTCCTCGTTAACTGGTTCGAGCTTCTCATCGGGCTCCGCTTTGGCAGTTGGGGGGAAGTTGAACTTACGTTGGGTGCTCTTATGTAATGGACTTAAGCTGACAGTTGATCCCACAACGTCATTGTGCGGTAGGCCTTCTTGAGTGATAATGTTCTCCTTAGTCTCGTTATTTGATTCTGTAGGGATGGTGCGGTGTTCTGGATGCCCACTATCTTCCTTCTTCTATTTGTAGTCGTAGTTGTTGTTGTAAACGAGCAAGAACTGGTATGTCTTGCTATCTTCGTCCCACTTCTTAACGCATATCAGCACAATCATCAGTCCAATGACCAGCACAAAGAAGCCAAGGGATGCGAGATCGTAGAGGTTGGCCCATTCGAAGTTCTGGAAGGTGATAGTTGCAGATGAGAACAGTACCATAACGGTAACTCGAAACCACAGGAGCATTAGTATGGATAGCTTATCAAGCAGCCAAGAACACGCATTGAAAATCGACCGGTTCCTTCGCGGATCCACTACCATCTTCACGAGCTTTGGTATCAAGGCCAAAAGGAGAAGCAGAACATAGCCGATAATAATTCCCTGCCCGTCAAACGCGAGATGCCCGATGATGCCTGTCTGTGCAAACTTCCCTGTGGATTTAGCCACTACATCCTTGGGAAGGTAGATGGGTGATATCAGCAGAGCCACATGAGTTTTAATCATCGACTGGTAGGCTTCGTCGAGTTCGTAGGGATAGCTGGTTGACAAGTAGTAGGAGAAGGAAACGAGCTGAAACATCTCGATGGTTTGAATAAGGTTGGTGGGATGCTTGAACAACACTTCCAAGAGCAAGCACAGCGAAAGGTTGATTATCATGCACACCCATATTATGGTCTTCATTATTGGGGTTTTGTTCGTGTCCACGCAATGACCTTACTCCTAGTAGGTTCCTGAGTAGAGCCACATGGTTACCTTCGTTGCAAATGCACAACCCAAAAGTGAGGTAGCGATCGGCTGTGCAGGTCAAGCACTCATCGAAGTGCGAACCAAAGCACGTTAGACATCTTTCCGAACATGTAATGCACTGGTCGAGGTTCGGAGCGAGTCCTGTTGGGCATGTCCAGCACATCATGTTTGAATTGTCAATGGCCTGTAAAGAGGGTGTGCAAGCGGAGACGCACTGTGTATTGTTTATGTCGAAGTAGACGTTTGTATAGCAGCTCTTACAAGCAGTAGCACTAGCAGCTACGCATGTTGCGCAGCTTGGATCGCACGAGCTGCAGGTGCCACCACCGCTTATGTATGTGCCTGGTAGGCATCCAGTTGTACAGGTTCCATCAGGCATCAAGGCGAGTCCAGGAAGGCAGCCGGTACACGATGATGAACTGCTTGAGCTGCAAGTTAAGCAACTTGCATCACATGTCGAGCAAGTTCGATTAGACGACTCGAGGTAGGTGCCACTGGGGCATGGAGTAACGCAAGCTCCCGTATACATACCGGAGCTTGATGAGCAGAGCAAGCACATCGTAGAAGTACAATTATCGCAGTTGGCTGCACATGGTTGACAAACTCCCGCACTTCCATAAGTTGTCAATGGACAAGTAACTACGCATGCTCCTAAGTACCCGTAGTAGTTGGAGGGGCACGTACTTACACACTGCTGGCTGGACAGGTAAAAATTAGTGACACATGAAGAGCATTGGGTTGATAGTCCACCGAAGCAAGTTGCGCAATTCGCTGAGCAGGATAAACATTGGCCAAGCAGCTCCTTACCATAAAAGGTTGATGGGCAAGTAGAAACGCAAGCTCCTGCTGAGAGGAGTAGACCACCAGAACATGCCGTACACTGCGTTGCAAGATTTCCGCTGCAGGTGTAGCATGTCGAATGGCAGGACGGGCATACGTTGGATAAAATGGTATTGTCGCTATAGTGACCTATAGTGCTACATCCAGAACAATCAGTTGAGCTTAAGGTAGGTCCCGTGCAAGTTGTACATCCGGAAGCACATGGTGAGCATAATGCTCCATTAGGATAACTTAAATTAGCGAGAAACTTACAATCCAGTCGCGCAGACGGTTAGGCAATCCATGCAAGGAAAAACCAGACAGTTACTCGTAAGTTGTGTTTTGAATCCGCCTAAACATTGGCAATCCACATAGCCACCACCAATGCTTATGGGAGGTTGAAGGTTTGAGACCGTTGGGCATGATAGGCATTGCGTCGGGGAATCACAGTTCCCACAGTTCGGTAGGCACTCGTCGACATCTATTTGGAACTAGCGGATTCCCCAGTAGGCTGAACCAGCCACCCACAGATCACTGAAGAACTACACACTGAGGGTATTCGAGGTATGGCTTGCGTTGTGGTCAAGTAGTACGTAGCCATCATTATAGGCAGAGGTTCCTGTCGCAGGATTTATTGTACCACAAATATCGCCACCACCGAAAGTACCTGACCAACTGTAACTGCTGACTGTTGCCCCATCGACCCTGACGAGCAGATTATCTCCAGCCCAAGCGTCGATCTTGTAGATCTTGGCTCTCACCCGAATAGACCAATGTTCAGGCAAACTGGCGATGGTGCGTGTGATGAATGTTGGCTGACTAGTTGGATCGCCAGTGAATAGCCCATAACCTACGTTTCGTATTGAGTACCTCCGAAGAGCTGATCTCCAGCACAGACAGATTATAGATTTTGAGTGGGAGCCCCCGCACCACCAATGGTCCATGCCGCTACATCACTGTCCGTGAAAGACTGGCTGAACAGCTCCTTGGTGATGGTGATGACAGCGGCGTCGCCGCACCCCAGCAGGAGCAAGAGGAGAAGGTGTAGCAATATCATGCTGTAATGGTAGAAATCTTATCTAATCGATCAGTTATCCAATCACTCCCAATAGCTTGATTCATGCGAAGACTACAAATGAAATGCATAATTTCTCCTTCGCAAATAGTTCGAAATTGAAGCCAAGCAAGATCAGATGAAAACGCTCGATGCGATGAGTATTTGACATGTCCATAGCTCGGTAGGAGTGCAACTCCAACTCTTATGGACTTCCATAAGTTGCTTGCACAATAAAAGGGATTTTCTAAGGCTCGTTATAAAAGACTATGGAGTTGTTTAAATTCGGTGGCTGAGCCTGCCCTATATAAATTGAATACAGGTCTGACCTCTTCAACTCATCCCATATGGAGGAAAGTAAGCTGAGAATCGCCATCGTCAACAAGGAGAAGTGCAAGCCAAAGCGCTGCAAACAGGAGTGCAAGAAGGGCTGCCCTGTCAACAAGGCAGACAAGCTCTGTATCGAGGTAACACCCGCCTCAGTACACGTCGTCATCTCCGAGATACTATGCATCGGTTGCGGTATATGTGTCAAGCGTTGTCCATTCCAAGCCATCCGCATCATTAACCTGCCTAAGAACATGGAACGAGAAACCACCCATCGCTATGGCAATAATGCATTCAAGCTGCACAGACTGCCAACCCCAAGACCCGGTCAGGTGCTAGGATTGGTAGGGACCAATGGTATTGGCAAGTCGACGGCACTGCAGATCCTCTCGAACAAGCTGAAGCCCAACCTCGGCAACTTCGACAAGCCACCAGAATGGGCTGATATTCTCAAGTACTTCAAGGGGTCTGAACTGCAGAATTACCTCACAAAGCTCTTGGAGAACAACCTGAAAGCTGCCAACAAACCTCAGTATGTCGATAGCATCCCCCGAGTGGTGAAGGGGAAGGTTGGTGAGATCATTGCTCAGAAGGATGTTCGAAAGGTTAGTGAAGTGCTCAAGTATGAGCTTGAACTGGATAAGCTCTACGATCGAGATGTGAGTGAACTGTCAGGTGGTGAGCTGCAGCGCTTTGCCACGATGATCGTGGTTATGCAAAATGCACAGATTTACATCTTCGACGAGCCCAGCTCCTACCTCGATGTGAGGCAGCGACTCAAGGCAGCCCGCATTATCCGTGGCCTGCAGACAGCTGAAAACTACATCATTTGCGTAGAGCATGATCTTTCAGTGCTCGACTATCTGTCCGACTTCATCTGCTGTCTGTATGGCTAGCCATCTGCTTACGGAGTTGTCACGATGCCATTCACTGTACGAGAGGGAATCAATATCTTCCTTGCTGGATTCGTACCAACCGAAAATATGCGATTCCGCGATCTTGAATTGACCTTCAAGATTAGTGACAACCTGGAGGAGGTGAAACTAGATAAAATGGGAGCCTACAAGTATGGAAAGGTACAGCATCGTATTCATGTAGATGTACAAGAAGCAGGGTGATTTCGAACTGGAAATCGATGCAGGAACTTTCCACGCAAGTCAGATCGTGGTGATGCTCGGAGAAAACGGTACGGGCAAGACCACCTTCATCAAGATGCTTGCTGGTAAGAGTAAGGAGGAGTCGAAGGATAAGGAGGAGTTCGATATCCCAGAGATGAACGTGAGCTACAAGCCTCAGACTATTGCTCCAAAGTTTGAGGGTTCAGTTCGTGAGTTACTAACCAACCGCTACAAGGATCTGTGGATGCACCCGCAGTTCTCCTCAGACGTCACTAAACCTCTGAAGTTGGACGAAATTCTGGACAACGAAGTGCTCAAGCTTTCGGGTGGTGAGTTGCAACGTGTCGCCATCATTTTAGCGCTGTGCAAACCCGCCGATGTCTACCTGATTGATGAACCCTCGGCTTACCTGGACTCAGAACAGCGAGTCATCTGTGCACGAGTCATCAAGCGCTACATTATCAACAGTAAGAAGGCCGCCTTTATTGTCGAACACGACTTCATTATGTCTTCGTACCTGGCTGACCTGTAAAACCTCGCACTTATTCAGAGTCATCGTGTACGAGGGAGTGCCAGGAGTCAAATGCAAGGCCAACGCACCGCAAAGCTTGGTTTCGGGTATGAACAAGTTCCTAAACCTTTTGGGTATCACCTTCCGAAGGGATCCAACAAACTTCAGGCCACGTATCAACAAGCTGGAATCCCAGCTGGATAAGGAGCAGAAGCTCAGTGGCAACTACTTCTGCCTCGAGGAGTGAGAGCAGTGAGTGATATACCTGTAAAGATGGACAATCAGCCAAAATGTTGTCTCAGCAGAGTTAGAGCCTCGTGGCCGTCCGACCAGAAGATCTTTTAGCATCGAATTATGTGGTCGAAGACTGTCGGTTAGGATTACAGCTGTTTATGGAGATACTTCCCTCTGCGGATAAATGCTAAACCGTCGTTAATGTGGTGCATTGCACAAAGGTCGTTGATGCCATCCCCGAAGTACAGAATCTTCCGATCGGGAGTCTCCTTGTTGTGGTCAGATAAAGCCACTCCCTTGCAGAATCCGTGATGGCAAACATCTTCAAGATGGCAGCTGGTGATTGAAGTGTCGTAGCGGTATCCTTCACTATGCTACTCAAGTTCGGGTGCTATAACATGGCTGAAGTAGTGCCTGAACCCTTTTGCTTCGAGAAACTTAGTTGCTAGATGACTATTCCCACCAGAAATTAGCACAAGTTCATATCCTTTGGCGTGTAGGTATTCGAGGACCTTGTCGATACCATCAACAACTTTCGTCTGGTGCATCCATGTGTCAATGCGATTCCTGTCGGGTGGGTAGGCAGCCATCACCTCACCAAGAACTGTTGGCCACTTCTTTTGCTTGCTGAAGAACTAATCCAGCCTATCCTTGTATTCCTTGCTATCCATTGTCTGAAATAGACACTCCTAAAGGTAGTCTTCACTGATGGTGAAGTCCATATCGAAGATTGCGAGCCCACAGGCTGCTTGCTCCATTGAAATTATAAATTACAAGCCAATATTTTGGGAATCCACCAACAAACGAAACATCAGTATTCCGTGCGTGCGTTATCCCTGCGGCGGCGTTCGCCTCCACTGCTCGAGCCGGAGCGGCTACGACGACGGGGTCTGTCGCGATCGCGATCGCCACTGCGATCGTTATAGCTTCGGCTGGGGCCACCTGAACCACCACGGTAGTTTTCTCTTGCTGCTTTAGTTGAATGTATTACGCTTAGGGCAGTCCTTAATGAAGTGTCCAGTGCCTTGGCAGTTGAAGCACTTAGCATCGCTACGTGGGGGACGATCTCCACGATCCATGAACCTACCACCATCGGGGCGGCTGCCACGGTAGCTGCTTCCTCCACGATCGCGATCGTATCCGCCACGACCACCACGGAATCCTCCGCGGGAATCAAAGCCCTTTCCACCCTTGGCGAACTCGACCTTGAGAGTGCGGTTCTGGAACTCTCTTCGGTTTAGTCTAAGATTAGCAGGTGCCCGAGAGCTCAAAAACCACCAAGGAATTTAACTTCAACTTGGGAGTGAAAAGTTCGTTCTTACGATAGGGCCTTCTCTGCCTCCTTGGTTGTTGCATACTCGATGAACGCGAAGGTGATGTCGTCGCCTTTCTTCTTAATGTCAACCTTCTCGATGCGCCCGAACTCCTCGAATTTGTTGCGCAGCTCTTCCTATGTGGTCTACCGTTTGACATATACTTACATCAGGGCTAAGGTTGCTGATGTAGATCTTCTTGCTGGTCTCTGCACGATCTTCACTTCGACCCCTCGGCGATCTGCTCCGCGAGCGACTTCTGGACCTGGACATTTAAAGAATTATTGAGGTGGGGAACACGCCGGCTTTTATAGCTGCGGTTGTGGTATTGGTGAGACTGCTCAGTTGTTGGTTTGAGTGACCTGCCGCCGTCGATTTGCCCGGTCGTGCGATTGTTAGCTCACTTGATGAGTTGTTGACGAGATACTCTTCCCATCCGAACCGCCAGCGCTGAGCGCAACCCGTAAGTAAGTGAATAAAAGTAAGAAGTAATGAAGTAGTGCTATCACTCGCCGTCCCTCTCATCCGTCGCTGGCAGTTCGGTGGGTGGTGTTTGGGAGAATGCAGAATCTCGTTTAAAGCAAATTTGTATTATAATGTTACGGGCTCAAATTGAAAGTAGAACCAAGTAGATTGGTAGGTAAGAAAGGATGGGAGGCAACCCCAGATTATGGTGGTCCTCGAATTTAGAATTATAGAGGTAATGGGGAGATTATCGAAGTCATCCGATGTTCGTGCCACGAATCATCTTGTAGCAGGACATACATGATAATACGAAGAGAGCAAGGTAGCCCAAGTCGATTATTATGCCTCCGATCATGCGCCCTTTGGGGCCTCCATAAGTGTATCCGATGGCGAAAGCTAGTCGTCCAATAATGACAGCAAGGCCCACGCCAGCAGCAATGATCGGCTGGTAGAGTCCTCCAACGATTAACAAAAGAGTAGTCGCTGCGATGGTCTCTACGAAGTTGTAGTGCGCTCGCTGGGCATTGTTAAAGTTCCACCAAGCGGTATAGGAAAGTTTACGACTGTACCACCCACTCCCCATATCAGGATAGCCGCCTGCGGTAATAGGCTCGCTACTTACCTCAGTATGCTCTCTCTCGAAGTTTCTCTTCATGAATTCCTCTGTAAAGACTTTCCTCCTTGCCCCACCAGCAAACAGCATGCCAATCAGAAGACACTCAAAGGCGAGAACCACTGCGGTGAGGAACACCCACCCAAACTGGCTGGTAAGTCCGATGAATATCATGCTTGCAACTGATTATAGTGATGGTCGGTGGTCTACAGTTGTACAGTTTGAATAATACGTTGCCGGATGAAGGAGAATTCACTGAGTAGACAGACCCCAGTGAAGCTTACTAGCAGCGCTTACAGCTACTAGCCCAAGTCTCTTGAGTACTCCAAGCTACAAAACCAGGTTAGTTTGCTAAAAAGCAAGCTTCGAGCCAACCGTAACAGCGAGACTCGCAAGAAACTGTAGTACAGGATCACGGTGATCGAGCAAGATATTGGTGGGTTCAAACAACGACTGGAAAAGGATCAGCAGAATACTAAGATAGCTGCTGAGCAGTTTGAAAAGGAAATTAAGCAATCACTGCAAGTGCTCAAGGAGCGAGAGGCCAAGCATAAATAGCTTAAAGAACAGCAAGATGATAGCAAGACCGTGGTGGGCAGCAAAATGAACCAAAACAAGGAGCTAGCAGACAAGCTGTGCGCACTCGAGAGAGAGAAGAAGGACAAATTCGAGCAAACTTCGAAGGCAGAGCGTCTACAGAGACTCGAACTTGAGGAGATTAGGAGGTTGGATTTCGCTAGCGATCGATTAAGAGCGGAAGAAGCAGCCCTTGAGGAGAAGCAAGTCAAACTAACAGATAAGCTCTCAAAACTCAAATCAAGCAACTAAAGTTGGCGATAGAAGGTGGAGAAGGAGCAGAAGGCTATTGAAGATGGTGGAGAGGAGATGAAGGGGATGTTCAAAGAAGCCAATAACCATCTGCTTGAGTAGGAGAAGTCCATGCACAAGCATTTGCTGGTGCGGGACGGTCTAAAAGAGGCGGAGCATAAGCTAAGGGAACAGACACGGAAGTTGCAGGAACTTACCGAGATGCACGACATTGAAACAGAACGGAATGAGATCATAGCACGACGGACTGAATAGACTGTAAAGTTAACCGAGACCTTGGAAATTCCGAAGAGTTTGGAAGGTAAGTTGGAAGATGAGACAAGACGTTTAGAAGGACTGAGGGAAAGGTCAGCTGGCCTTTTGGAGTAGAATAAACAAAAACAAAAGCTCAACGATGATGTATTACGATAGCCTAACGAAGGTCTTACAGCAGATGCACAGCTTGGTGCAGCCCGACGAGCTATTTAGGGCATACTTGCTCCGCAACCAGCAAATCAAGGAGCTGGAGAGCCGCTACAAAATCGAATCGTATGCTTGGCTTGGCAGTGGGCAGCCGCGTCTGTACGATAGCCGACAGAAGAGTCGGAACTTTTCGTATAATGTCAACAACAGCCAGCAACAACAGCTATCGCCCACTCGCTCCAACCTGCTATCCAGCACCTATACAAAGTCAGCGCTTAAATCAACCCTCAACCTTTATTGATGTGAGCTGCATAATATTTATTTGGATCCTTAATGGGACGTACAAGCAGTCGGCCGATAACCTTAGTACCAAGCAACCTGGGGATAGAAGTGTTCGTGGAGCACAAGCAGCCTTGGTACTACACTGGGCAGGTAGTGGAAGGGAACATCTATGTTCTGGTGAGAAACCAACATGCCAGCTTTAATGTACTCAGGCTAGAGCTTGTTGGTGAGGAGAAGACTCATATTTACATTGGTCTCAACGAGCTGGTCGACAAGAGGCAGCGAACCAGCTACAGCAACGACTTCGCAGTGGCACAGCTAGGCCAGCGGCTTACCATTGGGCTCTATCGATTTCCCTATGCGTTCAAGCTCCATCCCGATTTACCAGGTACAAATATGATCTCACACAGGCACCATTAACCACACCATGGAGAATAAGCGACCATCCCTGATTTATTTCCTCCAGGCGAGTCTGTGCAGCAATGTTCCTGGTGTGTTCCCCGTCATATCAAACAAAGAGCCGGTATACGTGATAGAGTGCTGTCGATCTCCAAAGGAGCCTCTTCAAGGTTAATAGACTAAAGTTCTTAAATGCGGGCGGTTCACACTAAAGATGAAAGTGAGTAGTAACTCAGTGCAAGCTGGCGAGACTGTGGTCGTAAACATTACTGTGGACAACCGGCAATGCGGATAGTCAGTCAAATACGCAAGACTCAAGCTCGTATCTCTTCTCTACCAGTATAAACAACCGGGAGACCGCGGCAAGGAGTACGAAAGAAATGAGCTAAGTTGCGTAAAGACTGGCGGGGTTCCAGCTGGAGGCTACCAGGAGTTTCCAATGTCCCTAACAATCCCAAACATAGCGATGTCTACTGCTATCGGACATTACTGTGCCTTCTACTACCTTGTGGAGGCTACGGCAAAAATTGCTGGACTTAGTTCCGAATAGTAGCCTAAAGTGCTCGCACACATTTTTGTGGCAGGCCCTGTTCCTCAATCCCTTCCTAAATACCAATACAGGCAGCCACCAGGCATGGAAGCGATTATTGCCAACAAATACGTTCAGCCTTACCCCAATGAGCTGCCTACAATACCTCGATACGAAATGGCAGCTCATTTCGGTATCTATAACAAAGGAAGCGCTCAGTAAGTTTCAATACTGTCTCAACCAAACAGCTACAACAGCTACCGAAGCAGCAGCTTCCCCAATAACAGCTTCCCTAACAACAGCTTCCCCAATAACAGTCTGCATAGTAACAACTCATCGGTTCCGCCCGCATACATGCAACAACCTTCCTTCTCGTTTAGGTGACGATGACCCATCATGATGATTTATTTTGTAATCACTTCTTCAGATCCTGCAGCTTTTGGATGCTATCCTTGACCACTTGGAACTCAGCCTCGTACTTGTCGAGGTTTTCTTGGTTCTCTCGTTGCGGCTATACCGAACTCAATGTCTTGTAATTGT
>ERZ724508.76-NODE-76-length-65418-cov-6.630081_pt1 | contig 65418 bp, 89 predicted proteins | sample MGYA00376041_ERZ724508 | MGnify/ENA primary metagenome ERZ724508 (study PRJEB28724, sample SAMN07190887) | wastewater metagenome | isolation source: effluent of sewage treatment plant in Hong Hong | place: USA: Christiansburg, Virginia | collected 2016-03-01 ...
CCGCTAAGGCGTCGGATTGCGTATTGCTTACTTAGGAGGTTGCCACGAGATGGTACAGAGCTCCCGAAGTATTGCTAGGTTCCAAGAGCTACGATAAACCAGCTGATATTTGGAGCCTCGGATGTATTTTAGCTGAAATGCTCCTGTTCAAACCAATGTTTCCAGGAAACTCTACTCTAAACCAACTGGAAAAAATCTTGACGTTCACCGGGAAGCCCAGTAACGAGGACATCAACAGTCTGGATAGTGAGCTGGCGAGGACGATGATTGACTCCATCAAATCTGTGAAGGGCAAGACAATTAAGGAGTGGTTTAATAGCTCTGTGCCAGCATAGGCCGTCGAACTGATCAGCAAGATGCTCGACTTCAATCCCAGCCGGCGACCCACAGCGATCCAAATTCTGCAGCACCCTTATTTCAGTCAATTCCACAACCCAAGCTAATAAACTGTCAGTCCATGCATCATTCGGCCCCCTATCAGCGATAACAAGAAACTCTCTCTTAAAGAATATCGGAATCTCCTATATGAGCAAATCAAGAGGGTTTACAACCGAGAATCAGTCGTGTCAACCGCTCCTTCAGGTTCAGTGCTATCACCAACACCTGGTGCCGCCAACCGTACCACCTCGGATTTCTTAAGTCCAAAGAGAAAGCAATAAGCTTCGGAAAAGGAATTTCAGCAAATTCAAGGTGCACCAATAAGAGAGTCATCCCACCACAAAGCGTCCAACTCAGGATTGGGCAACTCCAAGAAAAAAGAACCTGCCAAATATGTTCCTGTTCGCTCGGGTGATTACCAAGCGCAAATTCGTAGTCTTTTATAAGAGGAGGCTGCCAGGCTTCAGAAGAAAGCATCTGGGTACCTACCCCCACGAAAGGATGACTCAACTTCGAATATCCCCTCTCGTCAACAATCGCCGATGTACAGCCCGAAGATGAGGGACTATCCAGCTATCCGCGTGGATAAAGAAAACAAACGACACTCCTGACTGATCTATACCCAGTGGATTGTTAGCAGTTGAAGTGAAATGTATCATTTCTTACGACGCTTGAGCTTTTTGTCACCGTTTTCGTCCTCAGCTTCCTCGGTTTCACGGTCTATTATGTTTTGTCGGAAACGCACAAGATCCTCCCGGATTAATTCATCCACAATAGGTATGCCAAGACCTAAATGAACATCGAATGTACCTAACGACCCCATAAAAAGATCGAGGTTTGGTAGTGCATCCCTCACAAGTCCAAACACATTCACGTAGTGCTCATTGGAATTCTGATACACTTCATTTTTCTCCTCATTGGCGATCTGGCGCACAGTCTTCTTTTTGTACAGCTGCTTGTCGTATTGGTAGGGATCATCATCGGGCGGTTTGGGTCGACTCCTCTTATTATTGGCATTTACAGTAGGATCCACTTGCTTTTTTGGTTTCGCTTTAGCAGCACAGGCAAGGCACTCATACTTCAGGTTTTCTTGTTTGAGAATGTTTGCGTCCTTCAATCGATGCTTCATTTCACAGCTCACATGATTCTACCATAGAACAGTCCTGTACCCATCTTTCGCAGGTATCACACCCTATCCAGTTAGTCGCATCATCGCCATTGACTGTATCGTCGTAGATTTGTTAGCAGAACTCGCAGAATTGGTTGCGGCTGTAGCACCCGTGGCAGGTCTTGCATAGCGAGCGATACTTCGCCGTCTCGATCTTGGATTTGATGCGTTTGTAGATCTTGCCGCTCTCGCACTGTGCATTGAAGCATTTTTTTGTTCGGCGCTGTCGGTTGTTCTCCTAGCTATTCTGGTCGAATGGCGGGTCAGTTGGATCTAGTTGGGCATTACCAATTGCGTCGTTTTCCTGCCGGTCAGATCCAGCATCATTGTCGGGGTCGCCACTGTCACTAGCAGCCCCCGAACCGTTGAGCTGTGGATTGACGCCAAAGGCGGATGCACCTTCATCGTTCCTAACATATGAATCAAACAGAAAATGGATGGTGTCGGGTCGGAAGGCTAAAATAGGCAGGCCTCCTCATTGTTACAGGCGACTACTTTCCTGTAACTTTGAAGGAACCGGCTTCACAATCGCCGTGACGCACCGACACAAATGAGAGAGTTCGCACCCATCCACTAGATTTGACTCTGCTAAGCTTTGCTTGCGATTTAACCTGTCACCCCTCTCCTGTTGCTAGGAGCTGGACGGTTGGGATGGCTTGGGCTGTTCCATTAGCGGATGTTCTGTACTGTGGCTAGTCATCTAATCTATAAGCGTTGAATATCGCATTACGGCTTAGAGAAATTGGTTGATTTGTAAGGACAAATGATCAATTCCGCCGAAAGCGTTGCAGTCTATCTAAATGAAGCTGAAAGTCCTCATCGGAAGTCATAGATAGCCGGAGTGGATTTCGACTGTTGTCCTGCTCGGAAGGAAGAGCAGAGTCAAACCCAATGTATTGTTGATCGGTCCGTCGTCTGCTCTAGCAAATACCAGCTTCGTATTTCTTCTACTAGGCCAATAAGTGGCAAGCTGTCGACTGTTTTGTTGGCATTGTTGCGTAAGGACGTCGTTGCACTTCATCCCTTTCGTTGTTCGGGTATGAAACGGGCTGTAGTGCAGTGTGATAGTGTCCAGAGCCAAGAGCCAACCGACTTGGTTCCTTAATAGGTGGCAGAAAATTTTCTTTTTGGTCGCCTCTCTTCTTTGCAAGGTTGCCTAAAAAAGCTTCATTAGGGCCTTGCTTGCCGATGCAACTCATCTTTCCTTTGAATTTCTCATGAAAGGCACTCGTGTTGCTTGAAGAAGAATTATCATACTTCCCATTACTCGACTAACGTTTCATTGCGAGATAAAAAAGCTAATTATCCGCTGCCCACAGTCTATCCGATCTAACACTGATCAATAAATCCCTTCCCGATAACTCCAATCAATTGCTCAAATGGAATAATTTTAATCTTCCAGTTGCTTATTTTTATTATGGCAACCTTCCTAGGCGCCAACACTCACGGCGGCAAGATCGTCTATCCAGAGGACATCGAATGTGTTCTGGACTCCAACAACGGTGCAGGCGGCATCTTCATCGGTAACCTGGAGGCCTCCCAAAATCTGCTCACCCTCAAACGTATGCATTGGATTTTACCAAGGACATGGAATTAAGGCTGTTCTTACTGCTGCAAGTGGAGCTTGTTTAAACCACCCAAGGACTGAAGTGCCGCTCTATAAATATGTTCCAGGAGAGGACCATGAAAGGTTCGACATGTCACAATACTTTGATGAATGTGTACAATTCATCGATTCGGCCCTCCAATAGACCAATGTACAAACCAATGTTACGCAGATTCTCGTGCATTGCATGGCTGGAGTTTCTCGGTCGGTGTCTCTTGTCATTGCCTATCTCATCAAACACAAGTCAATGAGCTATGAAGGAGCCTACTCACACGTAAAGGCCCGGCGAAAGATTGTACGAATTCTGTCTAAGCCAGATTCATCCCAACGATGGGTTCATCGAGCAGCTTAAGAAATTTGAGAGGGAAGTCAAACGAGAGTCTCCTCCAAAAGCGCGTTACGAGTCTCCGTTCCGAAAAAACTAGTCTCCAGTAAAAAGGTACAACGACTACGAGTCACCTTCGAAGCGCCGAGAAGAGCTGTACACTCCTACATCCTACCTTGAACCAAACAGTAGATTGGCAGTATCGCCGAGTAAACTGTACGCTGGTGGCAGCCCAGCCCGTCGAAACTACGAATCACCGATGAAGAGGTATGAATCACCACTGAAACATTCTGAGGCTTTCGAACGTTCGGGATTTTCTTCAACCCTTAATCCTGAGAAACGCACTTTACAGGAATACATGAATGAATCAAGGGTTGATTCCGCAATATTCACAACCCCTTCGAGAAACTTCCTCCCAGGCAACAATTCATCAACCCTATCGAAGCACAGTGCTAGTGTGAATCACTACCGAGGAAAATCGGAAATAGAAAATAAGCAACAATCTGACTCCGATCTCGATAAGAAGATCGCAGATATTCGCAAGAAATACTCCGATCTGTCAGAGAATGTGAAAACACGCTTTGCCGAAGATGACTCTTCAGTGAATGCTGCACCCTACCGCCCATCAGGTCCACCCCTCCGCCACATGAAGTCGATGAACTACGACCATACCCAAGACTATCCCTCAACGACTTTCCTCAGAAGCCAATTGGACAACTATATGCAAGTTAACACTGCTGAGACACCAGCGCCAAGGCTAGCACTACGTCGTCAAACAACGATGTACGATAGGCCTGGTTTCGGCACCAGCTTTGCCGGAGGAGCCGAACGCTACTGACATGAAATGACAATTGCTCGATGCTTTTATTTCTTTCCTGTTGGCGGGAGTGAACAAAAACTTCTGGTCTAAAATGGCGCTAATAATCACTCCAAATAATTGTAAAATTTAGATGGAAGCAAGCTCACACCCCTTAGTGTCGACTGAAGTTAATGATCTTGTCGATAAACTTGTTGGCCCCAAACCAGAAGGTAGCAAACCAGTTTAAGACCAAGCAATCTTTCTGTCTGAGGAGACCAAGCCGAACGTTGAAATGGTTTTAGCAGCCAAGGAATACCAACCCAAGATTAATAGCAAGCGCTTGCAGTAAGCCTGGGATCGACAAATCCGTTAGCAAGCGTAGAATAAGGCAAAGGAACTAGCCAACCGAGCAATCTTTCTCGAGGAGATCAAGAGGAAACGACAGGAGAAACAGGCTAACGTTTCCAAAATGATGAACCTCGAACCAGGGCAACTTGTGGAGATCGGCACAAAAGGGGAAAAAGCTGATCCGATCGAGATCGAGGACTGTGATTGATGCCTGCTGTTGCCAGTCGTTCTTTAGGTATTCACGAATACATCTGTCATAGAGGCATCAGAGTTCCTCAGCCTCTCCGACTGCTTTACTCCTATAAAGAGTATACCAGTGGTCCTTCGAGCCTGTCTTTCCCAGTTGGATGACTAAGCGATTGGCCTTTTGAAGCACCTTGGATTTTTCAGGTACAAGGGGACACTGTGTCTTGGGTACTGCAAAGATAAAGTTGCGCCCGAGGTAGCCACGAATCTTAACCTCGAAACTCCTTTCCAAGAACCTTGACTAAATGTTTTCCTTCGGGACATCTCCAATGCCAGGCAACTCGATGTAGACGCTACGCTTAAGCAATCAGTTACCTCACCTTATTCTCCTCGTCTGAAAAGGAATACTTGGCGATGGACTACCACACCTCAGTCTTCTTCGACTCCTCCACCATCACTGGCTTCATGCGCTCGTAAACTAGGAAGACATCACAGTCCTCTTGAAAGTGCTTGCTGACAAGATCATCGCTCGCCTCCAACTTTTCAGTTCTGGATCATTCTAGAAGCATACTTGTAGGTTTTGTAGATGGTAACGCGTTCGGGTACGATATCCCTGCGGTAGTCGATAATGACTAGCTGGACCAGTTCCTTGAGGGTCAGATCGGTATCGCTATGAGCGATGCAGGTGTCGATAGCTTCGGAAGTAGCCTCGATAAAGTGTATGAATAGCTTCATTTAGCAATTATAGGAAGTCTAATGCTATACGGCGCTTGAGCCGACCAACAAATATATATTCGATGATAGAGAGTCAAAATACCCCTCGAGTGTATAGTCTGGAGGCAACAGTAAAAACCCAGCTGGGAAGCGTGAACCTATCGGTCACACGCTACACTAATTCCCTGGTGCTCATCATCAACGAATTGGGCACGATCGGTTCGATGGTAACAATTAGGTAATGTAGCTGTAAGGCGTGCTCGAAGGCAAGGGCGAAGAGGACATCTTTGAAATTAAAACCCTGTTTGGCGCTACTAGCATCGTCTTCTATGAGGTGCTCTTTCGTAGAATTCTGGAGAACGTGTTTAAGCTGTGCAGGGTATCAGCCGAACAACCCTTCATCGTCACTATGTTCGTGGCTCTACCTGTCAACCGTCAGAACTTCCCAGAGAAGGAGTATTATACGCTGCTGGTTGAGCAGCTCGAGAAGGATATTCCAACACTGTTTCCTCAACACTGACTTTATTGTATTTTAGCAAAACAATGAACTTTACACAGCTGAATCGAGTCGCCATCAACCCATGAGACTAGACAGTCGCGGTCCAGAGCTGTTGTTGATTACCGGCGGAATATTGGGATGCCCAGTTCTGTTGGAGCAGTCTTCGCACCTGCAAAAAATGCTACATAGCTAGCCTGAGCTGTAGCACTCGCAGTACTTCTTAAGGCATTTAGTCTTCTTACACTTACAGCCCCGCTTGATATCCTCCTTTTGTACTCCCAGGCTGAAGATATTTGCGTGTCGCTCCGGATTTTCCTCGGGAGGTTGGAATTCCTACTCGAATGCTTGAGGATTGCGTGAGAGGGCTTCGATGATGGCCTTTTGATGTACCACACCATTATCCTTTCGATTAGCACAGCTATGGCATCGGCACAGTTCCGTACAGAACACCTTGAGATGGAAACACTCACAGTACAGTTTGATGCACTTAGAGCGTTTACAATTGCACCCTTGGAATGGTTTCTTCGGTAGTTCCGTCGGTCGTGCCTCATCTTCCTCCATCCTTGGTAGGATGTTGTTGTTGTGACTCTGTGAATCGCTCCTTTCAGAAAACGATTCACTCCGAGAGTCTTCCTCTTTCCGAGAGGTATACTCAATCGAAAAACTCTCCTCCGCACGCTTTTTGAAGTGTCGGATGGACTCATCGTCCTGAGAATTCTCCGTCTCGAAGTTCTTGTTCTGGGTCTATTCGATGTCCATTGAGGAATCGTTCCTGAGCTCTGGCATCAGATTCTAGTTGGAGCTGGAGCTTTTCAGTAGCTTCTTGAGGTTATCCTTGCCGAACATTCTCCGAGAGTCCGGCCGCCCGTTCATCGGACTATCCTCAACACTGTTAAGCTTGTCAGTATGGTCAAGCAGCATCAGATCAAAGATATCCTCAGGGGGAAAGGGACGAGGCGAATCCCCCTCGGTCTGCATCCTAACACGCTCCACATTCCGGGGCGGTCTTTATTATTACATTATCTGAACATATTATTCGTGAGCAGCCTTACTGTAGCTACTACCGCCCAATCACTAAATCAGATGGTTCTACACCCGCCCAAATGCAACATCAATGTTCGAGCTTTATGCACTCGGGTCGAATTGCTGGCTCCGGGATGCTACAGTAACAACCAACGAACTTTGATACCTTCTCCAAAAACTCCTTGGTCTTCCCCTCCAGTAAGCAATCTTCCTTGTTACGTAATGTACCACCCTGGTTGCGATCTTGAAGTAGCACGTAGATAATGTCGGATAGCAGCTCCATAGAAACCACTCGACCCAACCATACTACCGTCAGCTCCTTCAGCACGCTCCGATTCAACTCAGCGATTTCACACTTGCGGCAGTTCTCTGGGTCACTCAGGAATTTGATGATGCTGCTGAAGCTATAGGAATCGACTTTATCGTTGGCTAACTCGCTTTGGATTGGGTCATAGAACTCGGGAAGGTCGTGCTAGCAAATCGTGCGATTGAGTGCATCAATGCTCTCCAGAAGCGGAGAATTCTGCTGGCAATAGCTTTTGGCAGTGGCAATAGCCCTTGTTACATGCTCCAGTGGGTTTTCGACATATACAATAACCTCATCGGATTTCTCGCCACGATTGATGGTACCTACACATCGCCTATCATCCTACCTAAGAATTCGATGAGCTCATTCTCGCTTTTCATCGCTTGGATTTCTTTATCGTTCTTAGTCTCTGTCTTGGTGATGCGCGGTCGCCCACGATTCTTGGATGGTCCCTCAAATGGCTTATTGTTGACAAGAGAACCCTCCGGAAACTCTCCTTCATGCATTTTCTTGCAGTGGTTGTAGAAAGCAGTATAAGAGTGGTACAGTTTGTTGCAAGTGTTGTTCCCACACTTGTACTCCTCCTTGAGCCCATCTTTCTTCTTTTTGCCTACATGTCAATGCACCATACTCTTGGAGGGAGGTTCGTTAGATTAATCATCCTGCATATGCTTCCTCGGAGGAAATTCATCAAGATCGTCTTCTTCCTCTTTTGAGAATCTGCGCTTCATTTGTTATAATAATAGTGAAAGTCACGAGTGCAGCGACAGCAGGGTTTACAACTCGTCGAACACCTCTTGAGATTTGGTGTCGATCTTCAACAAAAACATTCCCGAAGGATCGTTGATTCGGTAGAGTTCAATGTGAACCTTTGGATCGTTATTGGTGTACTTTATTAAAAGGGGTGTACCGTGAAGCGGTTGTTCTGTACTGTGAGCTTCAAATGAAATCGCGTTAGCAGTCCGTTCAGATGCTACAGGGTTGTGTGCTTGGCTAGGAGGCAATTTCGTCGTCCAGACATTGTCTTGGCGAGTGCAAGCTTGTACAGAGCCAAGGTCAATTCCAACCCACCGATCCTTGATAGCAGAAGGTATTACAGCTGGCAATGCAAGGACCCCTCAGTATAGGTCTCGTAGACCAGGGTATCCCTGTACAGTGGAGTTAGTTTGCCTCCCATTTTCTATAGCCAAGGATGCTTGATAATGCATTCCACAGTTGGCCGTTTGAGTGGGTTGGGATGCAGGATCGACACTATCAACCCTTTGAAGTCGTCTGAGCATTAGAAGTCAAATTGGATGTGCGGATTGATGATGTTATGCATCAGCACATTGACATTCTCGTCGAAGAAGGGCGACTCTACATTGACAACGGCAGCTACTTCCAGCGAGGATGCAGTAGAGTACCACTCCCATCGACCAAACATCAGCCGCGTGGGGCTCATACTTCTCCTTTCTGATGATCTCCGGTGCAAGGTATTACAGTGTGCCGCATTGGTTACTCACTTCGCTCTCGAAGATTCTCGAACAGTTCTGAAAGAAAGTGCTCAACCCGAAATCCACCAGCTTGATGTTGTCGTTCTTATCCACCAAAATGTTCTCGGGTTTGATGTCTCGGTGGGCAATTCTCCTCTCTTTCAGGTACTTAATTGCTTGGCAGAGCTACTTGAAATACTTCCGAGCCTCATCCTCGGTACACTTCTTGGTATCTGATTTCACTCTATGCTGTACTGATGCGATCGACGAAATCCATGCCATCAACGAGCTCCATCACGAGGTACAGCGACTTTCGAGTAGAGAATGCTTCTTCGAGCCCAACAATATGCGGATGGTCGCAGCTCACCATGTTGAGTATCTCAGACGTTATTGAGCTCAGTGCTCGATCGCCAATAGCCTTCTATTTGGGAATGGCTTTGATAGCAAACGACTGGTTGCTTTCAATGTGTTGCGCTCGATAGACTCTACCTAACCCAACAAACTACATTCCGAAGGCGCCACTGCCCAGAACTTCCAGCAACCTATACTTGCCGACTCTCCTTCCGATTCGTCTGCTCATCGCGGAATTATAGTTATAGAAGTAATGCGTGAGCGCCAAGCTGCAGATATCTGCACGCCAGTGGAACCAATACCTAAGCCTTTGCCACCGGACTCCCCCCACTCATATTATAATAATGTTTTCATTCAGGAAGAAGCTCGACCAACTGGTGGGCATCAAGGAGTAGTTTTCATTCAAGAATACCTACACAGAGGCCGAACGCATCGCAAAGCGCAAGAACATCGACGAGAAGTATACAGGCAACCGGCAAAAAGGAATTGCCTACATTGTTCTGGAGCGAAGTCCCAACAGCAAGATCAAGGAGTTCAAGAAGGCCTTCAAGCTGTAAGTTCTCACACTAACTTAGGTTCGCAGTGGAGTTCGAGATGCGAGTCTTCGACCTGATGACCTATATTCGTAGCATTCTAAAGACCAACGACAAGGAGAGCATCTTCCTAATCGTGGGGCGCACCATCGCCAACAGCAACTACACCATCGGCGAGCTCTATAAGATGTACGCCGAGAAGGATGGCTTCCTATACGTGCTGGTGAGCGAGTCCGAGGTATTCTGATCCCTGCTTCCAAGTGTAAATTATGTTTGGACAAGACTTCTCCAGGCGCTGGTGCCAATCCTATAGCAACCCGCCACGTGCATATCGAATTATGCTTCGTAGTACCGTTAGTACCCACAAACTTAAAATATAAGAATCCAGCAGTAATGTTCTGCTGTGGGTAGTAGAGACCCTTTCTCAATTCAGAATCAGGCTTATAAGCTCATCGGTTAGGCCCTCTCGTTGCTCGAAAAGGATCTGGTGGCTCACATCCTTGAGCTCTCTAAACTGAAATATCTATGGGTGTTGCTCAGCCAGCTGACGAGCACCTTGCTTGTCCACCCAGTCGGTCTCACCATATACCATCAGTGTTGGGGTGCGACACCCGTTTCTGTCATAGTGTTCAAGCAGGTTGTAGGTAGGTAGAACTCTTGGCTCGAACAGCCGAAAGAACAGTTGTTCGCTGCCCAGCGGTTCCTCGTAAAGCTGCATAACAATATCTGTAAGAATCTATATCTTGATTTCGGAACTTCCGAAGTCTCTAAAACTACTTTTCAGCGCCACTCGCTTCCAGCAGCATGCAAGATATTTGAGCAGGGTTTTGTAAGTCAATGTAAACCTCCAACCGAGCTGATTCACGAGGTAGTTCAGGATATCCTTGAAACTTCGAATGCGTGACTTATAGTCCATGCTTTTTGGCGTGATTCCTTATTTAGAACATAGGGCTACCGATCGGCGAGAACACTATCTGGCGAACAACGCGACTTTCGTAGAATGAGGTGTAGAGCATGGCGATGTATGAACCGAAAGAGTGACTGACCCAGATAAATCTTTCGTGGCGGAAGTACATTCGAACACCTTCGATTGCTTCCACGAAGTACCCAATGATTTCCTTGGAAGTTCTGTGAGGTGGGCAGGACTTCGAGGAGAAGCCCATGCCTCGAAGATCTATCAACACCACTTCACCATGTTCCCGAAGTCTTGCTACCAGTTCGTAAAAGAATAGTGCTGTACCTCCAAAGCCGTGAGTCAAATAGAATGTGGTAGTGCTGCCGATGCTAGTGGTTGGCACCAAGACGGTGTGAATCCACTCCTGCGAGTTGATCGGAACGTCCCGAAGGTAGTACTCTCCCGATTGCATCCCAACAGAGGAGAATGCCTTTTCATACATAGGAAGAAGTCGTTTAAGCCTGTCTTCCCTATCTTCCTAGGGAAACATTGCCTAAAGTTCCCAACCAAGGAGAAACTCAGCTGGAGGTACGTTCATTTAGATTATATCATTCTATCTCCCAAGGGTCAACCCAGTAGGGGCTAATTTCAAACATCAGCTCTCGATATCGGCAATGTTGTATTGTTTGCTCTCTAACGAAGAGTCATATTTTTGTGATGTTCTGCGTCATCAGTAATTCACATTGCCTCTTCTTCACAACCTAACTACATGCTGGGCAGGTTCCCGATAGTCCCCGCTACAATCCGTCAACAGTTCATCACAATTAAAATATAAACTCCAAATGAGTGGCAAAAAATCCTCGCAGGGAGCACCACCAACTTCACAACCTCTTCCAAATGCCTTCGACCTCAATCCCATGATGATGGAAGCTCTTCAACAGATCACTCCCTCCAATCTTCCTATGTTCCTTGCGACTAATCCCTAATTCGTGAGCACCAAAGACGCAACAACCGTTCAAAAGTCAATGACAAACCTTACCAAGTATGCCCTCGGATCGCTGATCTGTGGGATCACCATCAATGTTCAGTCGAAACGAGTATACCCAGGCATAGTATCGCTTCCCGCATACACAAGGCTCCCACTGAGGTTAGCGCTACTGGGTATTCCATTCGGTTTGATAAACAGCTACCTGATCAAGGAGATAGACAAGCTCAACCATTTGAATCACAAGTACTTCATTCGCATCGTCAAGTTCCGTCGGACAGGCAATATGGATTATATGTTCCCCAAAGAAGAAGCCGAATAGCCAACTCCTGCAAAGAAGCCACAAACACCGAATTGACTGTTCGTGACCGCTGTGAATTGAAGTCAGCTATAATCGCTTATCTTGATGTTGAGCTTCTGTAAAAGAATTCGCCGATTAATAGGACCCTGCTGGCAAACGTCCTATAAACATAAACATTTCATTTCGATGGAGCCAGAGAAAAAAACATAGGAGGTCGAACCCGAGGAAAAGACTATCGAACAACGTGCCAAGGAGGAAGGGTTCGTTGTTGATCCCTATAACATCGTCAACACCACTGGCAAGGAAATCGATTACGTGAGGCTGGTGAAGCAGTTCGGTCTAAACATCATAAGCGATGCGCAAATTGACAGGTACTGACGCAAGTTGATCATAGAATGGAGAAGCTCACGGGAGTGAAAGCGCACCATCTACTTCGCCGAGGCATCTTCTTTTCAGAGCGAGACCTGAATCTGATCCTCGATGCCTACGAAAAGCACCCGTAAGAACAATCTCAAGACTTAGAAAGGACTCCAAGCTACCTCCATTCTATTTGTACACGGGTCGTGGCCCTTCGTCATAGGCACTGCATCTCGGACACATGCTTCCGTTCATCTTCAACAAGTATCTTCAGGATGCCTTCAAGGTGCCCTTCGTCATCCAGATCACTGATGACGAAAAGTACTTCTTCAAAGAGGGCGGCGATATTGCAGAGTTCACCAAGCTGGCTTACGAAAATATTAGGGACATTCTCGCTGTCGGACTGGATCCTGAGTTAACCTTCGTATTCATCGATACTGAGTATATGGGGCACATGTACAAGAATGTGGTCAGGTTCCAAAAGCACATCAACATGACAACCCTCAAGGCTATCTTCGGACTAGGTTTTTCTGACAATTGTGGCAGAGCGTCGTATCCAGCCGTCCAGGCAGCACCATGCTTGTCCAGCAGCTTTCCGCATATCTTTGGTGAGAAGAATATTCCCTGTATCATCCCATGCGGTATAGATCAGGACCCTTACTTCAGAATGACTAGGGATGTTTGTGCAAAACTAGGTGCTCCAAAACCCGCCGGTTTCTACTCAAAGTATATCTATCGCTCATGTAGGTTCTTCCCATCACTTCAAGGCTTCCAGACCAAGATGTCAGCCTCAGTACCAACCACTGGCATCTTCATGACAGACACGCCCAAAGAAATCGAGACAAAGGTTAAGAAGCATGCCTTCAGTGGAGGAGGAGCCACCAAGTAGGAGCACGAAAAGAACGGTGCAAACCTTGAAGTGGATGTGAGTTACCACTACCTCCGATTTTTCATGGAAGACGATGCTCGACTGAACACAATTAAGGAGCTCTATGGATCCGGGAAGATGTATACAGGGGATGTCAAAAAAGAGTTGATTGCCCTGCTGCAGAAGTATGTTGGAGACCACCAAAAACGTCGTGCTGAGCTTACTGAGGAATCTGTCAAAAAGTTCTTGGAAATTCGCAAACTCAATCACCAATGGAACGCATGATTATGATTTGTGTCAAAACATTCGAATTCGGTGAAGCGTCTCATTGTGCGTCCGATGAATTGTTGATACCGACTTCACTCGAAGTTTGAGCTCAGCATCATTGCCCATATTAGTTTTTAAATGAGTAAAACACCCTCGATAGAGCCATTGGAAGAGATAATTGCAAGGCTGAAGCAGGAATCGGAGTTGGATCAGCAGTCGAAATCAGTATAATAACCAAAGGACGACAATGACAAGCTGAAACGACCTGCAGCACATCGGCTCGCCGTCACAGATATGTAAATTCTCAGGAAGCATCACAAATTTCTGAGGGAGGATGCAGAAGGGAAGCCGAACTACCGCCCCAACCAGCACGAGTATGGCGAGCTCCTCGCCCGCAAGTACTACTCGAAGCTATACAAGGAATACGCTATCGTGGACCTCTAATTTTATGAGCATGGCAAGTAAAACATCGCTTAAGGCAGAATCGGATGCCGCTGGAGAACAGAGAAATAAGTGCTAACATCTAAAGGTTAAGGCATCTGCGGCAACAAAAGATGCCAAAACCCAGGCAGATAAACCTACGAATTCAACTTCGCTTACAAAGAAGACGGGGAGCGCAAGAATGCACTCGTGAAGGTCAGACTGTGTTTGGACTGTGTGCCGAAATTGAACTTCAAGAATTCGCATGTCAAGATTGAAGAATGATGGGCACTCACTGATCAACTCAGTTGCTTCTCGCTGTTATCGAGCCTCGATAGTATTTTGCAAAGCTTCTTGGCTATCACTGCCGCAATTGCTGTTAGAACCTTTCTAATGCTGTTTTGGTCTCAGCACTCTGTGAATTTAGCTGGACCATCGGAAGTAAGGCTGTCTGTATGTACTGCCCAACTGTCCTATCTGCAAGTGGCAGCTTCGTGCTGAGCATCGTCAATACTTGGCTTATTAGCTTCTGCTTGCTCGGCTCAAAGCAGCTTTCGTTGAGGTGTAAGCATTGCTTTTTATACGATTATATAGTAGTCTCTCCAAGACAAAAGTCGCCAGCTTCCTGCTTCTTTATGCGATTTTGTAGCTCTATGAGTCTTCCCATGATACGGACGATTGGTTCGAACACACTTCGGATAAGTTTGGGGCCATCGTTAAGTTGATTGCATGCAATCTTCTGGACAAACTCTTGCTCAAGACACCTCCCGACAGTCAGTATGCCTTTGGAACAGACTTAAGGGTCATAGGGTTAGAGGTACAGCCATACTGCAATGAACGAGGCTGGATTCAGCTAGCTCGTTGTAGAAGACAGGTACTTCATAAACTGGTTTATACTCCATTTTGCAGCACTTGCTAACCGAGTGTTGCAGCACTCCCGCAACGTTCTGAGGCAGCTAATTCTGGAACTTATGAGCATTTCCTGATCACTATTTAACCTTTTGAGATTGCTGAGGGCAAGTTCGACAGCCTTCACAACATTTTACCAGTTGGAACTGTCTGAAGCAAATGGTGAGGTTATGACCCTCGCTGTATTTCTCCGAAAGCCCTTTAGGAAATTGAGCTTGCTTTCAAGTTTCTTCCTTTTCTGTGCCAGAGTTTTGATCAATTCTGCTTTCTTATTGTAGGTCTACCAGGACTGCATTCTGCTCTTGCGAAAGCTCTTAATCTTGGAGAGGGTTGCCTATACTTGCTCATCGACACCCGTTACCCCTGCTAGGCTGTGTGTTAGTAACCTGCCGTTTTGAGACACAATTGCTCGTTCGGTGTCTACTATCACTCTGTAATTTTCGTTGAGCTGTTGCCTTCTTTCTTCTATGTCACACTTCGAACCAGACAACTCGAGCTCGAACAATAGAATCTTCCTCTACATTGATTCCATGTAGTAAATCGGGTCCACTTGCTGCAACCGATCAGTGTTGGGACCAACATAACAGAGATGTTCCTACAAGAATGCTGCTTACTGCATAGTATTTGTGGACTGATCGCAAGCGAGATTGCCATTTGCCAATAGGTCTTCATTCCGTTTGCTCAGACTCTCAAAGAACTCAGCTACTTCGCTCACGGATATCTCAGGCTCAGTCTCGACAGCTCTGCCTTTCATGACATCGTCGAATATGAGCTGCCTATTGCTCCTAGACTGTATACCAGTTTTCGCCGCATCAGACTCACTCGTTTCTTTGTCAGTCAGCACAGGTTCAACGGTCCTGTCGGTTGACCTGATAACATTATTGGTGAACTCGTGGATGATGGTGCGTAGAGCATTGCCGTCGAGGTTTCTACGGATGATGTCGATGAAGTTCATTTAATATTGTTCAAGTACATCATTGACTCAGTAACTGCGCTTGTCAAAGGCCAATTTGTACTTTTTGAAGTAGCCCTCGTCGTGGAGCTTGTTGGGAATGGCCTTCTCGTAGTGATTGTTGAGCACCACAAGCCAGGCTATCCACACTGCGTACAGCCCTGTCGCCTTCTTCAAGAGGTTTACGAGGAAGTAGCTGTTCTTGTTGTTGAATACCCTGTAAAAGGTATCCTTGCGGCTTAGAAACATCCAGTAAACTGCGCTCGTAGCTAAAGTCATCCCGACGCCAACCTTGGCTTGCTGATTCTTCTGATGTTCGAGCACCACATCAATTTTTTGCTTGTCTTGCTTCGTCATTAGCGGGTGTTGCAGTAACCTGAAAAGTTTGTCCTCAATCGGAATATTCAACCAAACTTTGAGGTGTTCAGCGGCTAGCAACTTTTCATTGATCTTGACATCGAGCGGCAACTCTCCCTCCTCCTTCTTCTTTTTGATCCGGTCAATCAGGTAGTCCTTCTGGGCCTGCTGGTTCCATGGCTCGAACAGTTCATGCTCAGTTGGTTCGCTCACAGGCAGCCGCACAGGTTGCTTGATATTGTTTAACCTCATATTAATTAATTAAGCTCATCAACAACAGTCGAGCGATTCCCCTTCCACTCGCTGCCCCTGTCATGCGCAGCGATGAAACTTGGGAACCGAAAGAACCTTCCACTTGCTTCACCGACGTTCACTCAATTGCTCGTCGGACAAATACAGTGGGTACACTCTCACAGCATCCGATACACAATGAAGAGCACAATCGCCGCAGCTAATGCCCCGAGTATTAGCTTGTTCTTCTTCTGCTTGAACCACATGCTGTCCACCAAGCTGTTGGCTTTTTCCAGCAACCCTTGCACCTCCTTGTTTTTCTCTTGCATGCCAATTAGCTTTTCGGTTTGGCCGACCAGGGTATCGCTAATGCCTTCGGACATTGCCTCCATTCCATAGAGAAGTCGCTTTGACTAAGAAAGCCTATCGTTTTGCTCGCTCTTCTGGCAATCAAATCGGAGGTACCTCCCTAAAGCTCTGTTGTGATATCTCTTCGACCGACTAGCTTGATCGCTGCAGCTTCTTAACCTCAAGCTTCTTATCGCTCAGAATCTTCTTGAACGGTTTGAGCTACGTCAAACCATATCCGTACAGCCTTCTCATAGCCAGCTTTGATGCTTGTCGGCAGTGCGCATAGCTCGACGTCGAGTTGCCGCTGTGTGGTTGTAAGTTCTTTGATGAACTGTTCCAGCGCTGGAAGACCTGAGTCCAACTTCACCTACTCGCTTCAGTGCAATCCGTCAGTTGCAGTCGTTCGCAGCCCTCCGTGAACTCCTTTTCGTAGATGTGATAGAGCTCCGAAACTTACATATTGAGCATAACTATGATAGCATGCCAATGTCACTATTCGTACTTGTTGCGAAACACTACCAGTATCTCCGCTCCATTACTTGAGTTCTTCATATACCGCAGGCGGTCTTACGCTTGTTTCGCCGTCCCCGCCAGCTGTGGTCCCTTCTCCTGCGAGTCCAATATAAAATAGAAGTTGTTCTCCGCCTTCCTCAGGACTATCCAGTGGCGACCTGAGAAGCCAACGAACTTGCTCAAGAAGTTCTGCTATGTTGAGACGTTGATTATCAGCCCAACGAAATCTGGCTGATTGTCCATTAGTCTTAAGTCAAGTGGCTTACGAGCGTCGTGCCATTCCACCTTACAGCCTGCATTCTGCAATGCGATGATGAGTATGTTGGCATCGAAGTCTCCTCCGAGAATATGCCGGTGCTAATTCATTATCTTTTTTGGATCGAGTGCCTCGCATATCCCATCTAGCGAGTCTTTGGTGTAGTATCTGATTCCGAGCAGGTTGTTGACTGCATGGAGGCCGCAGTTGCGTGAGAAGACGCTTTGGCCTTCAAAGTAAGGCATGGATGCTGGCTGGGATGCGTACATTAGCGCTGAAAGGGTTATTATACAAATGGAATTCACGATTCTTTGGTATAACGATATTCTCTCTTAGTTTTTTGTTCGCAAGTTACAACCGAACAACTTTAATGCTCCTTCCGTTCCTCACCGAACCAAGTGACTGAGAATTCTCAACGATTCGGTAGAATATTCGTTCTCTTGGTCTCGCACTCTTAATTTGCAGTCAAAACGTATAGTCTTTGTCGGCTTCCCTATGGTTCCGTTCCCTCCATAAACTTGCTGAATTTTACTCTGCGTTTTGGTATATTCAACATCCGCGACGCTCAACCATCTCCGAATAATCCTTCAGCTTCCTCGAAAAATTACGTAACATTGCTGCACAACTGCCAATAATGTTTCTAAAAGCACCACTCGGAAATCAACTTTATATTCTAAATCGATGGGTTCCAAGATAACACCGGAAGCCAAACCTCGGGAACAGTGTTTCGACTCTGTGAAGGACTCGTGCTTCTTAGTGCGCTGGCTTCGCATCCATTGCTTCATCAATCTCTTTCGCACAATGTGTAGGCCGTTGACCAAAAAGGAGTTCTTCAACACTACAAAGGACTTTCAACCGGAGGTCAACTACGCTCGCTATAGCTCCCTGCGAAGCAAGCATCCCGTACATTTGAACTCATTTAGACCTAAGGGTTTGGGCGAATCATTTTCCAGCGACAGTTTCTATGGGCCTTACTATGGGGCAGCTTTGTGGCTATGATTGCAGCCGGGTTGAGCTACGCAGGACCAATCTTCCTCAAGCACATCATACAATTCATTAACAATAAGTCACCCGGCAGCGACGATCAACGACTTGCCTACATGTTCGCAGCACTTTGGCTGGTAGCCTATCTCTTTCGAATCTTCTTCGATCAGCAAGCACAGTGGAACTGCTTTGGAGTCTCCGCGAAAGTGGAGCAGATCATGAACATCGCCATCTACGATAAAATGGTGAAGATGAGTTCGTCCGATAGAAGGCTATTCGAAGAAGGTGACTTTATGACGTTCTTCACGATCGATACGAGGATTGTCACGACCTTTATAAAGAGCTTCTATGTTCTATTCTCAGCACCCACCACACTCATCACCGCCCAAGTATTCCTCTACATTGAAGCTGGTAAGTACGGTTTAATTATGACTGGCGTGGTGCTGCTCTCCCTCATCTTCCAGGTGTGCATCTGCTGGAAGGTGGCCAAACTAGGAGTCAGTAAACTTGGACATTTCCAGCATCGTATCGCCTCCAACATCGAAATGTTCAGCAGTCTCAAGCAAATTAAATCACTGGGCTGGGAGGATCTGATAAGTAAACGAAATGAGTAGATGCGCAAGCCAGAAAACCATTATAACCAGCGCATCTTCCTGTACAACGGCATCTACAACTTCATAGTCAGCTTCGCCCCGCCTCTAACTATATTTCTTATTCTGGCGATTCACCTGGCTGTCAATAAGGAGGCATCGTTTACAGCCACTTACGTCTATACGCTCATCTCTTACATCGGGTTGATATACGGGCCCGTCAATAGCCTGCCATCAACCATCGTAGCTGCCATTCAGACATCCACATGTTCCAAACGCATGGATAAGCTTATGAGTATGGAATAAAAGATTGATAAGAAGGCTTCTCTTCTCCCTCATGGCCATGTTGTCATCAAGCACTTCGTGGGTAGTTGGAATGGAAAGAAGTCAGCTGTCGCATTGGGAGATAGTCACGTAAACAAATCAACTGTAAAGGCAACGAAACCAATAAATCCAGCCACCAACAGTGTGGATTCGTCTGAGAGTGGAAATATGGAAAGTGCTTGGAATTTGTGCCATCCGGTTGATGAGTCAGTCAAGGGGGACTTTAAAATCAAGATTCCCTACAAAATTAGCGTAACAACAGGAGAGAGGTTGATTGTCTTGGGTCGAAGCAACAGTGGCAAATCCAGTTTCTTCCAATCGATCTTGGGCAACGTGATACGTGAGTATGGCAATCTCGAAGTCGGTGGCAAAATCAGCTATGTTCCACAGATACCATTTCTACTTCGAGAAACCATCAAGAACAACATCATCTTTGGCGGCATCGATGTCAAAGAGAAACTGGACATGGTGGAAGAGTTTGTTGAATTAACCCATGAGCTTAATAAGCTGGAGAAATACGATTCGGCAATACTCGAGGACATCAATGCTGTGTTGAGTCCGGTTATGCGTCAAAAGATTTCACTTGCGAGAGCACTCTATAATGATCCAGACGTGTTCCTGATCGACGACATCTTCACGGAAATGGACATCAACTCTGTCAAGAAACTCCTAAACAACTTCGAGAAGATATTGCCCCAAAAGACGCTTATCATTTCCACAGTACTCACGTCAATCATTCGCCCAAATGACCTGGTGCTCATCTTCGATCAAGGCACTGCTCTTGAACAAGGGGTCTTTGTCAATATGGTAGGAAATCCAAGTTCTTACATTCATAACTTCATGCGTTACGAGTCGGCGGTGCTGGAGAAGATGAACATCATGAGTAAGCAATTAACAGCTCGTTGTTCGATCCAATAGATTAATGTTTCCATGCGGGCGATAAACCCAGGAAAGACTAATCTCTCGGGTTCAGCATTGTACCGTCACAACCATGAATCCAACAGCCACCCAACCCCCGAAAAAGCTCCGGAAAGATGGAAAGGAGTTCCCATTAAATTTTTCTGTCGATTTCTTAGATCGGGCGTGCTTGTTCTGTTCCTACTTCTAGGTACACCTTGAGGTAATGTAGTGCTAATGCTTGCAATAGGACAAGCATTAAATGTGTTTTCCGTGTGGTGGATTGGAAATGCGAAGGCTAAATACTCTCATATGACAATACCGGCAATAATTGGTGTGTATGTCGGGCTGGTGTGCGGTTTTGGGATTCTGTCATTCCTATGCTGCTTGTTGATTACGTACATGTCTATGGTCAACACTGAGTCATTAGCCAACCGGGTCATCAGTAACGTCGGAAAGGCTGACCTTTCCTGGGTTGAAAAGCAGAACAAAATCTTTATGACGATCATCTTGTCGAGGGTACAGCATCAGTAACGTAGGATAACTAAGAGATATTCACGGTGTACAACCTTTACCAGTCACTTCTGAGTAACCTCTTCTTTTATCTCGGTATTCTAATTCTCAATGGCATCAATAGTGGACTTTTCTTCATTCTGGGCTTCGGTGTGCTCATCATCAACTACCTCGCAGTAGTGCTGTATATCCAAGCTGAACGGGAGATTTTCTGGGCCGGAATGGCAATTATGCGTGAGTTTAATAACGTCTTGGAGGACAGCATAATCGGAGTGGATACCATCCGGTCTTACAACCGAGTGGACATCCACAGACAGCAGTTCATAGATTTACTGTACAAGTTTAACACTGTCTACAAATGCAACAGCCGGTGGATACTCCAGGGGCTGTCCATATTCGCTGACGTAACTGGTCTGGCAGTGACCTTCGGCTCAGCCATGTTTGGTATTCACAACAAATACAACTCGAAAACGCCAACCGTAGTGGCTAGCGCCATCACGCTATCAAACCGTCTCAGCAGCATCAGTTCAAACATCAGTAGGGACTTGGCTAACCTGGAGATCCAAACGAGACTCACTGTGGTACGATCAAAATGTTATGCAGAATCTTCCATTGACGTACGGAAGTAAGCAGCCAGAACCAAACTATGAGACGCCTGAACCCCCGAGCGGCTGGCCTCATAATGCATCTGTCCGCTTTGACAATGTAACTTTCAAGGACTCCGCCTACGAGGATCCATTAATTAACAACCTCTCCTTCAAAACTGAAAGCTATATGAGCGTGGCTGTCAATGGCAGCCTTCACAGCACTGCTGTTGAGACTTTTATGATGCTGATCAACAAACTCCGACAACCTGTGAACGGGGAGAACAATTACCCTGGGCAAGTGTTCGTTGGAGATGTCCCATTGGACAAAATAGGGCGCAAATGTACAGATAATATTGATCTCAGATCTTCGAAATTTCGTGCAGATGTACGACCACTCACCTTTCCTGTTTACTTCTACCCTGCGTAACAACCTTGACCCTTTCGGACGCTACAGCGATGAGGAAATTCGGGAAGCTATGCAAAAAGTGGGACTGTGGAACGAGCCAACATTTTTTGATTCAGGTCTTGAAGAGGAAGATATTCAGGGCAAACTCAACCTCAAGATTGAGGATGGGGGTATTAATGTCAGCTTGGGCCATAAACAGCTCATTAATATCTCCCGCGCGCTCCTTCAAAAACCTCAGGTGATCCTATGTGACTTCATCAGCTCGGCAGTCGCACCTCAGAAGCACCGTGCTTACATCAGCCGCCTCCTACTCGAGGAATTCAGTAGCTCAACGATATTCATTGCTACCCACGATACCAGTTTTTTGCCTCATGTCGACCAGAAAATAAATCTAGATAACAGTGAAATTGAGCTTTGCCGTGGTTCCGATGGTCGACCTGGGTTGCCTTCTGGAGGAATACCAACCTTCCACGCGATTCAAGGGACGGTCTCAGCAATTAAAAATATCCCGAGCATTGCAAATGGTATGCAAGGAACATGACTTTATTTTCTACTATTTCTCGCAAGCTTGATAGTTAGTTTGGTGACTTCGGAATTTTCGGGTTTGAGGTATCGCTGAACGAGGAGTACACCTTGGAAATCCAACTGCTCTACTGTATTATATGTTTGGTGTTGGAGCTCGGCAGTCAAGATACTTCTTCCAGAACCAGGCACTAAAGATGGTAAGTGTTGCAGTCACCGTAGGCCTGCCGTAAAGACCTACTGTTAGAGAACGACTTTATCAATAAGAAGTATCGCAGAAGGAACATGAGCTTCTTCGAGAAGATCGCAGAGGACGCAAAAGATAATAAACGTAAGCTCATCGTTGCAGGAGTCTTTACGGTCGCGTTTAGCCTTGGTTTCTTGTACGACTGTAAGGATTTGCATTAAGGCAGTCATGGATCAGTATCGCAGGCCAATTAAGATGGCGGTTAAGGAGGCCAAAGCAAAGATCTTCGGCTACGAAAAGATCTACAATCATACTATTGCCGAGATGCACAGGACACCGTTCAGACCTCACAACGAAGAGGAACAACTGCTTGCAATACTTTTCTTGCGGATTGACAAACAGCTCAAAAAAGGGTTCACGACTAACGAACTTCGAGATCTACTCATGAGACTGAGCAGCCCAGCTGACGAACTCCTTTATAGGGACGAAAGTGTGACCCTCAGTGAGTTCATGACCGTCATGAGAAACTCGAAGATACCTATAGAGACCCTTACGAGCGAGCTGCAACTGATCCAACAGCATCCTCGTACCAAGTGACGCCTACTGTTCCAACGATATGTCTCAAAGTTCATCTGTTGAGTACAACAACTTTGTCGGTGAGCAATGCGAGCAAGTAGTCTTGGTGTCGTGGTTACAAGTTCTTGTCCATGGATAAGTCGAAGGTGTACGGTTCCTCGAAGGAGTTGTTCCTGACGGTGATCATTGCAGTCTATTTTGATGCCTCCTCGAAGTCGACAAAGCGGCGCTTCGTCTTTCTGTTCAGAATTAATGCGATGTCCAGCTTGTTGAACTCCACAATCAATAATTTTGAACGATCACGAACGTAGCCATAGCCTCGAAATCTTTAATAGAACTCCACTTCCAGCCAAAATTTGTCGAAGGTGCTATTCGTTGATAGGCTGATAGCTTGAGAGGCTCTCCATCGTTTGGCTCGGGCTGTGAGATAAGAACTGGCTAGGAGGACAATACTCATCACTCCTGTATTTAGGAGCGTGAATCCTGTTAGAAGATTATTGGCCAGCACACCTCCTGCAGGCAAAGTGGGTATCCACGTCAGATCTGGCAATCGGTTTCTTTTGTAGAGCACTGTGAGACCTTCCTTGTTCAGTGGTCGAAGGGGTCGATAAGTGGAGAACCCTCGCAGCAGCCTCACAGCAAGCATTATATTATGGTGCGGATCCACTCCAAGCTCAATAATAATAATATGAGCGACAACGCACGCTGGAGCCAACTCGACAGTATCGAACACAGCAGCCTCGCACACCAGATCTGCTTCGAAGCAGCGTTCCGAGGTAACATCAAACCAACGGAAAACACTATCGGCAGCTGCATGAGTTACGTGCTGAGGACTGTTCGCAACTACGCACAAGAGATCCCAACGATCTCATCGCTAAGAGGAGACTCTGCTGCAGGAGCTGAAGCCGCGAGCGACGAATGATTGTTGAACCAAATACATAATCCACCCACCACCAGCCAAATCATTTGCATGCAGCATACTTCTCAAGGTCATAGTTGTTGGACGGTAGTGGGAGATGCTTCAGTTTACCGCCTAGCGCTTCCATATTAAGTTTGCAGAAAGGTCGGCTAGAAAGTTAATTGTGTTGCCGATGAGAGTTGCCCCGAGCCAACTATTAGAGCTTCTTTTTCTATTTACAATGGACTCAGGGAATATCAAGGTATTTGTGAGGGTTCGTCCGCCAAATGAACGCGAGCAATTGGAGGGACTCTGCATCGAAGTCCTCACCAATGAGACGTAAGAGAAGGCCCACTCAGCATCAAGATTCGAGAGTCAACCACCAACTCAACAGCTACTCGTTTCTCCTTCGATGGAATCTTCGACATGAATTCCACACAGAAGGATGTCTTCGATATTGTAGGACGTAGCCTCATCAGCAAGTACATCTCTCAGCAATTCAGCGTGTTCTAGGGAATCAACGGCACGACCTTTACCTATGGGCAGACTGCATCTGGCAAGACCTATACATGCATGGGACCGGAGTCACTGGCAGATGAGAATCGAGGGTTGATTCCACGCGTCATTGAAGAGGTATTCCGAAAGATTGACGAGTCCGAGGGGGTTATTGAGTTTTGCTTGAAGGTGACCCTCGTGGAAATTTACCAATAGCGCGTCCGTGATCTTCTTGATACGCAAAAGAGTGATTTGAAGATCCGATAGAACAAGGCCAAGGGAATTTACATCCAAGATGCAACTGAAAAGTACGTCGCAACTGCCAAAGAAATTTTATCCTTAATTCAAGAAGGCAGCTAGAATAGGTCGCTTGGACATACAAACATGAATGAGGCGTCTTCTCGAAGCCACATGGTATTTATCTTGACTGTTCACCAAAACAACCTCAGGGACTTAAGTGCAAAGTCGGCCAAGCTTACTCTCGTTGATCTTGCTGGCAGTGAGAAAATTGCAAAGACTGGGGCAGAGGGAAGACTTCTTGACTAAGCCAAGCATATTAACAAGAGCCTATCTGCTCTTGGAAATGTGATCAACTCCTTGACCGAAACGAAGATCGGACATGTACCCTATCGCGACTCCAAACTTACTCGAATCCTGCAGGAAAGTTTGGGTGGCAATGCCAAGACAAATCTAATAATAAACATTTCGCCAAGCATCATCAATGAGTCTGAAACTATTAGCACCCTACGATTCGGGCATAGAGCCAAGAACATCAAGAACAAGCCGAAAGTGAACAAGGAATACACTGTACCTGAACTACTTCTACTATTAGAGAAAGCGTAACTGCGCATGCAATAGCAGGACAACATCATCAAAAAGCTGCTCAGTGGCGAAGAGATAGGCCTCGATTTTACCGCTAATAGTAAAAAGAGTGTAAAAGACGTGGCGTTAGACAATAGCGATGATGAAATGCATTCATCCATCCAGCCAAGCCGCGTAAATAAACTTCGAAGTGCAACCTACGTCTCTCCGCTCCAAGCCTAGTACACCGAGAGTGGATTGGAGACTGAACCAGAACAACGGCAACTTATTGACATTCGACTACTGGAGATGCAGATTGCCTCTGAGAAGAAAAAGTCCGTAAGAACCGGATGTGAACTGCACCGCATCAAGATGGAGAACACCGAATTGAACCGCGAGAATGTTCTACTGATCTAGCGGTATAATATCTGCACAACCGAGCTGGAACGACTGCAAGTTAAGTACGACCAGTCACTCCAAGAGAATTCAGAGCTCATCGAGAAACAGTCTGCGACTGAATAGTAAATGCAGAAACTAAAGTAAAAGAACTGTTGCCTCAAGGAAGCGGCGGAAGCATATGAGTCGATCAAACACGAGTCAGTAGCAATCAGAAGAGCATCACTTCGCAGCAGCAGGCTCATTCATAAGACTGAGCAGCAAACGATAGCTCTTCAGACCGAATTAAGCTATCCAGTAAGAATGGATGTTGCCAAAGAGGTAAATCCCAAGAAAGAAGACTGCTTGCGATCTTTGTCGGAAAGGGTTGGAGAACTAGAGAGTCAACTAGCAGCATACAACGGACTTGAAGCTCGGCGTGATCAATTCGAAAAAGAAAAAGAGGTCTTTCTCAAGGAGAAGAATGGATTATTGTCGGACCTCGCCAACCGGATATTCAAGGTGGTGGAGTTGGAAGAAGAGCTAGATGCAGAGAGATCGAGACGCATTTGTCTTCAGCAAAATGCAGAACTGTCGGAAAAAGGGCAAGCTTCGCGTATCGCGGCTCTGGAAAATTTTATTAGCGAGTTGACTGCCAGCTACTATGTACTCAAAAGCCAATAGCTTTGCTGGCGCACCGAGACAAGGCTTTTCGAGTACATTATGCTTAACTCAGTGCGAAGTCGAAAAGAATGAACGCTCGCATCCAGGAGCTGGAGCGAGAACTCAAAATCGCCAAGAGATCTATTAACGAACTCGTTATAAGGATAAGTGAGTTAAACAGCGAGAATAGTACCTTACCTATCTCTGTCCTCAAGCCCAACTACGATTCAAACATAAGAAGGTCCAGCGGAGCAGACATCATTAAGGTCATTGTACCTCAGACACGCACGAGTAAGACTCAGACAGCGGCGCTCCGACAAGATAAAACCCGTTTCCGTCAAATGAGCCAATCCAAAAGCATTGACCACGAGAACCCCTCTTATACGCCACAGTGCACAACGGACGCCTCTCGATAGAGCAATTGATTGATATCCTCTTCGCTTTCATTGATACCTCAAATCTAATATTGGCTTCAAGTCGTCCCAACCTCATTTCTGCCATCTGTATAAACAGGAGTGTTAAATTCATTGTTACTGTACGCGAGCAATACTATGCAAACGGATCAAATTACTTGAACAGCAGAGAGTTGTTTATGGGCAGTAACGATTTGGCCAGGATTAGTGTAATGCACGCTACAACGATTCGGGCAAAATGAGAACTTATCACCCCTGTGGGTACATGACCCACCCCATACCAAACATACAGCAAGCATGAATCCATTAGTTACTCCATATTCAGCGACATCAAGAAAGCGAGTATCGAAGCCACTCAGCCTCATCATACTTCTCGACTAAACTTGACGAATACACTATCATCGATAGGCCGCTTCGGAATCATTTGACAATAGGCGTCCGACTTCCTTTCTTAGGTTCGCGAGCTTTGTCGCGATTCTGCACTGCCTGTGCAAAATTGCTATAACTTTCCCCTTTAATGTTTTTGCATGTTGCAGATTTTTCTTTGTTATCGTAGAGGACGTTGTCCCAACCGGCACTGTGTTTGCTCATTCTCGACAAATTCAATATCTTGCAGATGTTCTGTACGAAGACGTGAGTCTTATTCTTCTTAGCAAGGCGCTGAAGGATGTGAGCTGCCAATGGAAACTTGAGCATCTCCTCTAAGGCCTCCAAGTTCTCGCTGAGTACATGCAGGATGTCTGCTTGGATATCCTAAATTGGTATCGACAGTACATTGAAATAGAGTCCCACGCACTTCTCCACCACACAGCTAGAAAACTTTTGAACCGAGTACTGAGGCAGCTTTTGAATCAACCTTTCGGTCATCGGCCTGCATCGATCCTGCTTGTATATATCGTAGGCGTGCTGCACCACGTAGTTGCCGAAGGGATCTTGAATGATCGTTTCGAGGCATTCTGCGATGAGCATCACGAACACCGTTTCCATGTTCTCCCGACCAAGAACCTTGTTCATGAATGCTTTGATCTACCATTACCGACTGATTTACCACGAGCACTGCAGTCTTGTTTTGAGCAAGCCGCAGGAAATTCTAGGTGAGGGTCAGGTACAGCGCCTAAAGCTCTTGCAATGGGAAGCTTCCTATGATCTTAAGGAGGAAGTGCGAGGAGTTCAACTACTCGCAAAGTTCGACAAACTTGTGTTCAATGCTGGTACAGATAAGCTTGAACTCCTTGCTGGTGGTGACCTTGGCAATTAGTGCCTGTAGACAGTGTGTTCCTTGTTTGTTTTTACAGAGCTCCACAAGATTCTCCGATAGCTTGACCACGACCCGAGTGCGTTGATCTACGTTGCAAGCACTGATGAGACTCTGAAGCATGTAGTTGGCATAGTCATCAACCACAAAGCTCGGCAGGTAATTTTGTATTCCAGCCAGCACCTCTTCCACCTCATCCGACGAGCATCTCCTCAAGTACTTCTGCAGCTGCCTTGAACCGTTGTTAGTGCTGGCATGCATCAGTAGCTCATGTGATTCTATCAGTTCGCGCATCTGCTTGTTGCTGAGTGGCTGGATGTCGTTCTTGGGACTACCGTCTTCTATGACTTCGCTGGTATAGCTGGTGTGCTTGTTTGCGCTCTTTTCAGAGCTCACCTCGAAGATCCTGTCGTTGCCGTTGTATTGTAACCCATTATCAAAGGGGATGTAATGCGTTTGCACGACCCCATACCCGTCCATCATGGTTGGCATGTAACTGTGATTGTACATGTTATATTGGTGGTTAGAAAGCGATCGCTCGGAGAGGTAGTCAATGTTCTGTTGCTGTTGCTCATAGAGTTGCTGCTGCTGCTGGTTCATGAACATATTGTAGTTGGTATTGAAACCATACATGGCATACTCGTTATCCTGAGCGCTTCTGCTGGAAGCGTAATCGTTGAATTCAGGAGTCTGCGGATGCTCCAAGGGAAGGTCAAGATGGGGTTGTTGATCTACCTGCTGTAGCGGTTCGACGGACTCTTTGACAGGTTGAACCACTTCTTGGCAAGGCTGCACGGGAGGAGCATCCTCTGGAACCGTATATGAATACCCCTTGAGAACGAGCAAGGGAGACTCTAGGTATTTGTACTTGTAGTTCATGATGCTGACGACATTCTTGAAATCAGGTTCATATAACTCTAAATCTAATGTGACAGGGCCGCTTTGGCAGCGTATCTTCATTTTCTTTGTCAAGGCAAGGTTCTGGTCGAAGACTACAAGGAACTAATACTTCTTCGCAGGCTAAAGTAACAGCTGATTTTACCTCACTCAGATTGGTGTCCAGCACTAATTCTACATGTAAGTCGCTCAGAGGAAAGCCGACGTAGTTTGGATCGTAGCCTCGTGGGCTATCGTGATTGAACACACCATTTATAACACGCTTTCCTGACGTACTTTGCTTAAGATTCAGGCGCTTCTCGAGCCCTATGAACGTCAGGGAGGTATGTGCATGCGATATAGTCAGTTCCAGAAAGGCACGGGGCTACAGTGGCGTAAATGAGTCGGCTTGAGTTTCAGCATTATAGGTAATTGCAGCCTTCGGGATGTCCATTGGGCAATTACGCACCCGAAACGGGGTACGAGTCGTATCAGCAAGGCAGTTATAGTGCACATTAAAGCGAGAGCCTGTAACTGGGGCAACTGCGAACAAGCTATACGATTCACATCCTGAATTAATAATGGGCTACTTCGGTCGCATAGTGGGCACATATCGTTGAGCTGTGGGGTATCTAGCCATTCCGAAGGAATCCACCGGAAGAGAAGAGGTTAAGCCTACGACATCCACTTGATATGAATCTAGCTGGGCAGCTACTGCTCCTCTTGATCATCCTCTTCGTCACTGGAGTGACTGTTGGTGTCGGAGGAGGTAGGGCTCTTCGCCTTGGCGAAGTTATCAGTTCCTTCTTGAGATTCGGTCTCCTGACTTCCGGCTTGAAGCATCAAATTCTTATTTATATAGACGACGAATCAACCCACGATGAAATTATCTCCGAATGAGTACAATTAGGTTAACTGGATGGCTGGTCCAGAAAAAAATCAGCGTATCAAATGGAAGATGATGGCTGATAAAATAGTGAGGATAGGGCGTTCTTTTCCCAATAACCCAACCTCAGTGCGCCTCAACAAAACCCATCCGTAACAAGCAACCCTCAGTTGAGGTGCCTTGAGAGTTTGGTGATTGTACTGTCCCTCATCAATTTATCGCGAGCAATAGAGTTATAATATCTGCAGGGATTGTTTAGATAATGCAGACGGTCAAAGCTCGGTGAGGAAATTATTTTGGGGCCCAATGCCATTGCATCATGGCTGTTATGGCGCTTGGCTCATCATTGGTTGGAGAAGTTTGGCGGAGAACAAAAAAGTCGGATAGTTTGGCGAATAATCGGTTCGAGTTCCATCTAAATGACCACCCAGTGAAAGATGAACCTTCCTTGCGCTAGGCCCCGAGCTTCCGATGTGCTGCGCCCAACTTCAAGTTAATAATGCGCTGCTTAGGGAGTGTCGTATATTAAACTTAATCTTCATGGAGCAAAGTTTGGTTGGGATTCCTACATCGGTTGCAGCCACCCATAGTCGGTTGTAGGGATACTCATCAGCATGAACAACTGAACCGGTCCACAAAAGTTTCAATGAGCTTTTGATAAGCCAATAAAGACTTGGAGAATGTCTTGCCACCCAAGTACAATGGAATTACGCTAAGTTTGCTTAGACTCCACCTCACTAGCCAGTCTGAGTCAATTCCTATCCTCAAAATCTCGTGCCAGTACTGTGAAGGTACCTCAACATTTGTGCACTCTCTATTCTGTGCGCTTCTACCTCACAAACCATTAGTCAGTCTTTAGTCTGCTGTTTCAATTGCAACCGTCGAACAATACGTCAGGTATTGGGGAATATGAAGTCATTATCCGAAAGTATCAATTAACAGCAGGGCGGAGTGCTACCTCAAAGGATCTGTTGACTGTCGGTCCGGCTGCCCAAATTGGTCTCAGATGTTCAACCCCATAAGCCGAATATTCGCATCCTATGGCCTGGATGCTGAGCTGTTGGAAATACTTTTCCCGATGTGGCGAGAGCTGACTGCATTCAATGGAAAAGTAGATGACTTTTGGATCACAGCCGACTCCGTAAGCAATAGCGATAAGGCAAAAACAGAGCAAGCATCCTCGTTTATCTTCTCCCGGAATATTGATATTCTATATTCCATAGAACAACCACTGATACTAGCGAATTCTTCAAGAGTTCTTTCAAACCATCATCTGTTGCTGCCTCTTCTGGTACGGCACGTAGTACACCGGCAGGTGGTTGGTGTTTCTGCTGATGAACTCCAGCGTGCCTTCCTTGATTAGCTTCAGCAGGTCTCCCGGGATTATGGACTTGATGTCGTTGAAGAACGATTCTTCCATCCACTGGCCCTATGCTGCACGCTCACTAGCTCGGTTCATCACTCGCTACGCAACTGAGCTGCTCAGAATTTCGTTTTTCATGTAGTGCCTAAACTCGCTGAACAGTTCGTGGTAGAGGCATATCGCCCAGTTCTCGCTGAGGAACTCGCTGATATTGGGAATGAGCCCATGCTCATACCTTTCAGTAAGCTTGTTGAGGTATCGGATGGAAAGCCCCACGAAGGACATGAGCGACTGTACTATCACCTCCTCATCACCGAGGTATGACACGGAATCAATCAGTTCGTTATTGTCAATTTGGAAGCGTAGGTAATGCCCGGAGAAGTTTTTGATGTTATTTGAAAGAATTTCCTTAAAGGGCTTTCCTCCAGTTTCCTTGTCACGGTTATAGACTGCCTTGGGTTGAGCATAGTCGTTCTTCTTGATATAGTAATACACCATCTTCTTGAGCAGAGCGCCACCTCCGCCGACTGGCATGTAGAGCTTGGGAAGGTCGTCTTCAGTGTACTTTTCGGTTGTCAGGTAGCTCAGATCCAGCTTATCGAGGATGTGCTTGCTCAAGATAGTCCCTAATTCCCTCCCGTTGTACTTATCCAGCCTCAGACTCTTTCCAATTGAGTAGTTCTTGTAGCGCTGACTGAACTCGCAAATTTTTCCACAAGCAAATATCTCGTTTTCAGTGGTTTGAAAGTTGGACTTAACGATGAGTCTGCCGTTGTAGACCAACCCATTTTCGTGGATGATGTTGAAGATTTCCTTGTCGATATCAATGAGACCACTGGTGACGAAGAAGCTTGATTGTGTCTCGATTTCTATGTACTGGCGTTGCTGGAGCAGTTCGATTTACTTCTCGGGTGAGATCTTCTACTCGGCTTCTTCAAGTTCCGAATCGTTTTCCTCGAGTAATTTGTTGCCCAGCTCTTGTAACTTTGCTTGCATTTAGATTCGCTTCTGCTTGATAGCCTCTTCGAGTTCATCGTAGTCGTCGGCTTTCCTTCGGAAGCGGATAGACTCACAAGGGTTACCGACTACCTCATAAAATTCGAAGCCGAGGTGAATGTTGACCCCCATCTTCTGAAGCTCGTCGAAGACAATCTTCTCGACATTAGGATCCTCGAAGGTATCTGGATCGTTGATTAGGCTATCCTAGTAGGCAAGCCTATCGGTGTTCGATGTAAAGGTCCGCTTGCGAGGCCTCGTGGGATTCGGAGTTACGAAGTAGATCCGCTTCGGATCAACGCCACGTTCAAGTAGCCCTGTGATGAAAGCAACGGTATGAGGAGTCCTTCCGTAGATAGTGATGTTTTGAGGTTTCTTCTTTCTCTTCAGGAGTTTGATGTTATTACCAGCAGCATCAAACTCCCTGTACAGGTAGGGATCATCGATTGAGTACACTCCAGGAATAAACTTTTTATCTTTGTAGTAAGGCGAGGAGGCTAGTCCATAAGACACCAATCCCTCGTTCTGCAACTGAGTATCGATGAGTCCGACAGCGATGATGAGCACATCGAAGGGTATGAAGGCATTCTTGTCAATCATAATGCGACGATTCTTTTTGTCCAGCTTAACCATCTTTGCGTCGAGAACTGTCGTCCTCGCATCAATCATCAAGTTCTTCAGTTCCTCCAGAGTGTAGTTGGTGCTCATTGATTTTAGCAGCTCTCGTTGTTTCTTGACGTGCATAGTTGTGAGCCCTCCAGGCGCGAGCAGCGTAATGTTGGTGAAGTTGATTTCCTTAATCATCAACAACGACTCGATGAACGAAATACCAGTATCGCTGGCACCGACCACCACAATACGGCTGTTGTTGCTGATTTTGTTGGTGTTTAGCAGCTTCTTTGTGATCATTGAAAGCGAGAACGGTGGCTCTTCTTGATCAAAAGCGTCTCTATCGCCATCCGTGAAGTTCTTCGGATTCAGCTTTCGCTATTTGTCTTCCTGTTCGAACTGGAAATCCCACTTCCGCTTGAGGAAGTGAGGGAATATACGGCTGCGAACCACCACGAACTCGTGGAATATGTCTGGAAGTAGAGTGCGTTCGTGCACTTCGAAGTAGAGGCAAGTCTTATTGGCCAGACGCATAATTTCTCGAAGGATGTACCGGATGGCCTTGGTGAAGAGCGGGTTGAGGATAGCGTGAATGAGTTTGGAGTGACTATCACGAGGATGCTGATCCAAGATGATATGGTCCTGCACAAAGAAGTGAGAGATATAGTAGTCCAGATTGACATTCTTGCTGATAACGTACAGGCCGATAAGCTCCTCTCCACAGTATACAGAGAAACTCATCAGGTTCGACGACGGTTTTTAAATTGACTGTTTAATGTCGCTGCGAATGCGGTCGATGCTGAGCATTCCTGTTAATAACCCTGAATATTTTTTCATGTCGTCAACAGTCGACCTTCGAATGGTAAGAAGACTGGACAGGAGGAAATCCCTATGAAGTATGTAAAGACAGTGCTCGAATGTTGAGTTCTTCTTCTTGGGAACCTGGATGAAATTCTGGAGCAGGGTTGACTCCGGAATGGTGAAGGGTTGTGTCAGTAGAATATACTCACGGTCAGGGAATAGGCTGAATGCGAACTACACGAAATCCAGACTCCGCGACTCATAGATTTCATCGGCACAGAACAAGTTGATTACGATAGCGTTCTGGCTTTCGTAGGGAACCTCAGGTAGTGCATTCAGCTCCAGATTCTCCACTATATTTTCGAACTTACCATAGTTGGGTCGGACTGCTCTCTTTGCCATCACCTCATCGGTTCGGAGCTGGTCCTTTTCGATGATTTACTGGGCCTCGGTTTGGAGTCGCTGGCTCTTCAGATGCCCCATCTTGGCTAGAGCAATATCAAACTCTCTCATCATGTTCAAGGCCTTCTAGAATTCGTTGTAGCATGTTAGCTTTTGCTGAACATCGACGAGTTTTGGAGGTTAGTTTTCAGTCTTCTTGAGGGCCAGCTGCTTCTTTTTTGGATCCTACTCCTCCTTCACAACCATCTTCACAGTCCTCTCATCCGATTGGATGTTTCCGAAAGCCTACAAAATACAGTGCATATTTTCTGACACTGGCTGCGAGACTGTTACTCCCACGTCGTTCATTGCCTTGCCCAGTGACACCAAGTCGACTGTGTTCTCTTTGATCATTTAGCCGTTTTCATCGCAAAACAGCATCAGTACCTTCTTCTTCTTTTCCTCCAATTCCTGTCGGAAGACAGTTCGAATTTCGGAACCAACTGTAACGAACTTAGCGAAGGCTTGGCTGAATGGAGTCATGTCGAACGAACTTGGTGGTCGAAGCTCGTCATCCTCGCGACGATCGTCCTTGCCTTTCTTCTTATTCAGCTTCTTTGGGACCTTTCGCTGTGGGCGTCGTAAACTATCGTTCTTTCTTACTTCCTGAATTTTCTTGGCCCAGTCCTTCCAATGACCGTTACCGTAGATGTAGTTGGTGGGGAGTCCGAACATCTCAAGGGTTTCGAGCAAGAACTCAGTCGGTGAGACGATCAGGGTTTCAATGTCTTTCGCTAGCTCAGGGAACTATAAGAACAGCTCTGATGGTTCTTGCAGCTTGAATCCAACCATCCACTTATCAACGATTTCCATGAAGCTGTCCTTGTTGAGGTTCTTGATTTACTCGCTGTTCATGAAAGCCTCCATCTCCATCTTAATATCGAGTTCCTTATCACAGCAGTGCTGCTGTAACAGCATCCGCTGACCGACCTTCAAGCACATCCACCGTTCCTTTTGAATCAGCGATAGTTTTCGTTGCTTTTCGTCCTCCTCAACCCAGCGTGCCTCCTCGTGCAGTCGCGTATATCGTTTGTTCACGGCCTCCACCAAATCGTTCTTCAGGAGGTTGTCGTATACTCCCAGTTCGAAGCAGTTGTTGAGCAGCTTGTAGTCAATCTCGGTTGAAATACTCATCAACCCTACAGCCTGGTCACGTACCTGCCCCACAATGGCTTTACCCTCTGATTTCGAGTTCTTCGTGATGCGGCGAGTGAGATTCTGAGTGGCAATCAGATCAGCAATGAAGAATTCACCGAATTGGCTGGTAAGCACCCCCGACTGTTTGTTAAATATCTCGGCGAGGTCATCATGATCCTCTTCCCGAGCCATCCGTATTTCAAGCTTTTCAGTGACCTGAAGCTTGCTCGAGTAAAACACCTCCGACTTATGATTTATGCCAATGGTCCGGTTTAGCACATCTGTGTTCTTCGGCTTGAGCCGCATAAACAGGGTACTGATTGGTTTGAGCATTTCCACCGATTGTTCCACCAATGAAACCTATCCTCGCTTTAGAAACAGCACTCCAGTGATCTGTGGGAGGTACGTATAGATGTTCTGGAGCACCCTTTCCATAATGTTTCGGAAGTCGTGCTTGTGAGAGTCTGCCACGAACATGTATGTGAGCCACAGGGTATTGTACGAACTGATTTCGATTGACTGGAAGTTGAAAGCTTCAAACAGCCAGTTTTACCAGTAGTTTTCGTGCACGTGATCGACTTTACCTCGCAGACCTGGTGGTGAATCGTTGAAGCATGCCGCCCCGATGATCTTATGTGACTTGTCCAGGATGGTTACGGATATGAAGGATCTGCATAGGTGAGTGGTCTTACCGCTCGAACAGTCGTATTACGCTGGGATAGTCGAACAGCACGTTCAGCTTTTCAGTCTCAGCAGCAGTCACTTCCTTGTTCAGGTACTCGACATCATCGAGATCGGCCCTGCGAATCAGGTAATCATAGGGCTCACCGCCTTGAGCAGTTTGGTGCATGGCAGAACTGGAGTTTTCCTGGAGGGTAGAGTGCATCCTGCCCGGAGTTATACTTTTTAAATTATATGGTGGAAGGAGCTGTCAACGGGCCTTCAGAAGGGTTTGTAGCTTATATCGGCGGTCTTGCAGTCGTCTGGAGGACTCCTTACGGTGAGTGAGAGCCTCCTTATAAGAGCATTTAGTTGGCAAGGCCTGTTTGTAGGACTGTGAATCGTTCATGATGCTCATCTGACGATGCTGGATGGGTCGATAAGGTTCATCTTCATCGTTGGATTGGAAGATGTTGCTACTGACTGGGTATTGCTGGAATTTCTTGACTGGTTCAAGCTTGGGAAACTTAACGGTTTGAGCATTTTACTTGACTGGCGATATTAGCTTCGGAGATGGGTCATCGACATGCGGTCGTTTAGCTTCTTTCATGCGATAGTTGAATACATGCTCCATCTCACTCTGTTTCACTAACTGGTTGTCCTCAGTATTAAAGATGTTGCTGAGCTTCGTCGAAATTGGTCGGACTGTTCGGGCTCGTTCTTATTTTGGTGTTGGTGGTTGCTGCTAGTGACGGACATTCTTGAGTGTACTCATAATATGATCTATTTTGTCCTCCAGGTCGTCTGCACCCTTACGCATGTCCATCAGTTTGGAGCTTAGCTTGAGTTCCTCACCATATGCTGGTCGGTAAGGTTGTTCGATGAATAGCTGGTGGTTGAGTGTGAGCCGGGTGCTGAGCGGTGGTGCAGCCTCTCGCACCTAAAATAATTATTTATACTTATTGTAGAAGTCCATATAATTATAGCCAGAGGCATCAATCATCACGCTCCACCAGGCAGAACATCATCTTTTCGTGGCAGATTTCCAGCACGGAACGATCCTTCAGCCAAATATCCTTGTCGCGGAAGGCATAACGCTCCCCATCGACCTTTATTAGGTTCTTTCGGCTGAGGCAGCGAATCTCCCAGCGCCTCACTGCGAAGTTGTACAGGATCACAGCGTGCTGGCGGGATACACTTTTGAAAGGTAAGTCGAGATCCACCTCCCAAAGTTGGCTTTGGCTGGCCCTTCCGATTATTAGGCAGGTTTTCCTCACGGGAAATTCCCGGCTCTTGGACTTTAATACTGCATAGGATAGCTCAGGTAGGAACGCTAATGAAGATTTCTGTGGTCCTACCTGCTCAAGCTACATAACTTCCTCGGGGTTGGCTGCGGAGGGTTGAATTTAAGTCTCAGTGAAGAAGGCTTCTTCTTTTTTTAGGAGATTTTGCACCTTCTCCGAGTTCTTTTTCATGGTGCTTTCGTCGAACACTCTGAGATCGGGGCCAATGTAGCTCACTACTTCTGTGTTCTCATTCTTCTCGATGAAGCTCAGCATGCTGAGAATGTTAAGCACATCCGGTAAAAACGTCTTGGTGTTGGTATCCTTATAGCTTGCCGAGAAGTCCTCCACCATGAGCTCAATATGATTTTTGCTTGTTGCCTTACCATTTTGGAAAATGACTCCGAAGAGAACTTCGTTGAAGAATAGTCCGGCTAGCAACTGCGAACGGATGGAGATGCTTTTACCCTCGAACTGTACATCGTCAAACTGAATGAAATGTTGCTTGGCGCCACGTCGCTTATTGCTTTCGTATTCCATCAGTCGAGTAGCGATGCCGCGGAACCCACTATACACGTAGAGTTCGGTGGAGATGCGAGTGAGCAGCCCAACACCCTCATAGAAGCAAATCACCTCGATGGACTTTTTGGCTTCCTTGAGTATTCTCTGCGATTCCTGCACAAGGTCCTGGAAGCGATGTACCCGCGTCCTATTCTCGTACAGGTAGCGCAACACCTTCTTCGCAAGGCTACCAAACTTCTCGCGGGTTGCTATGCTAGTGTTCCCTGGCTTGGCGGGATTGTTGTTGAGGCTATAATCGTTCGGAAGCATTTAAGAAATAGCTGCAGGGCGGGCACCACATCGCTCATCCAAACGAATAAATTATAATCGCATCGAACTAAAATTATGCAGCCTCATAGATAGCCGCGTACAGGTCTTGGTGAGATCAGTCAGCCATCTGACCGCTTCGAAAGCCGAGCCGTGCTGGCCGAAAGTGATACTGGACCCTGGGTGAAGCATATGAAGGTCATCAAATTTACAGGCAACATGAAAGAAAACATAACTGAGTTGCTCACCGGCATCGACTGTCGCTGCGGGCTCAAGAAAGACTACTCGCAGATCATCAATGCCTACGGCGATAAGATTACACGGCTGAGGGAAGATAGGGCTAAGTACAAGGAGAACCTCACACAGGAGAAGCTCAGAAATGAGTGTCTACAGGAGCAGCTCAAGAAAATAAATCGGGAGAATCGTGCACTAGAGGATAACTGTTTTCAGCTGAGTAGGGACACTGTGCCACGCGATGAGCACGTCAAGCTGCAGTAAGAAAAAAAGTAGTTGGAATAGCGGTTGAAAGAGCTTCAGCAGGACTACCAGTTAATTGTGGAGCAGTGTCGGCAGCAACAGGAAGCACTATCTGCTGCAACGAACCGGCAATCAATGCGGCCGAAGAAGCTGGTGACGGTGGAGTCCCAGGACGATAGCGACTTGCTTGATAGCATGAACTACACTAATGAGGACATCGTAAGGGAATCTGAGTTAGTGGGTAGTGAGAACTAGCTGCTACGCTTGCGGCTGGAAACATATCAAAAGCTGGAGAAGGAGCTGAATATGGATAGCACGGAGTTGATAGCACTGATCCGATAGTATGCTGGCGATATTCCAAACTTCGTGTCAAGGGAAGAACGTGAACTGTTCCTACTGGCGAAACGCATGAACGCCAATCTTTGGAACCGCAAGCTATAAGCCTAAATCAAGGACCTCCATCAACGGCAGGAGCAGGTGCGTCGTTTGGAGGCGGAAGCCAAGAAGCGTCTCATTCAGTGATCTCCGTAGTACTAACACCTCCTCGCGAATATTTATAAATAATATTCGTATTATTTAATATCACAAGTTATGTCAGGAAAGGCCTAACTCGTTCAGACCTTCGGTCGCAAGAAGAACTCAATCGCTGTCGCCAGCGTCCGCAAGGGAAAGGGAGTCATGAGGGTCAACGGCTCGCCCATCGACCTGCTCGAGCCCGCTGGACTGCGCGTTAAGGTTTGGGAGCCCATCCTACTGCTCGGCCTCAAGCGATTCCAAGACCTGGACGTCCGCGTGAGCGTCCGAGGAGGAGGTTACACCTCTCAGCTGTATGCCATCCGTCAGGCCATCGCCAAGGGCATCGTCGCCTACTACCAAAAGTTCGTCGACGAGACTCAGAAGCGCGAAGTCAAATGTAACATCCCTCGCTAATGTAGAGCTGCTGCTCAAGTACGACAGGAGCCTGTTGGTGGCTGATCCCCGTCGCTGCGAGCCCAAGAAGTTCGGCGGACCTGGTGCCCGTGCCCGCGTGCAGAAGTCCTACAGGTGATCCTATTTAAACCCCCTCGATTGGCAGCAAGCAGCAATCAAAGGCAATATCAATCAGCAGTCTGCGGGTTCCGTGAAGCTCTTGTTCAGTTCATCCGGAGATTGCAGCTCCTCGGCCACGGGCTCCAACGGAAGCTACCGCCGAGAGGTCTCTTCCGCCTCCTCCCTTGGAGTTAGGTACTTAATAAAGTTGGCTTCCACTTCCTCGTTGTTGCGATCTGTCTCCATCATCTAGCACTGCCGTGGAATCGCCCCGGAGGGGAGCTCCTCCCTGATGTGCAGGATTGACCAGTAGTTCATACTGAGCAACTCGTCATTGACTATGTTGCGACTTGTCTGCAATCTTTGCCAGTAGGAGTCAGGTTCGAAGCACACTTGACAGCCGTCCGTGTTGAACAGATCAGTCTATTGGTTCAACGATAGCCGAGTAGTCTTACGAAACTGTATCCTTTCCCTTTCGAGTTTGTGTATCCTTTCGAGTTCACGCTTTTCCACAATAAGCCTTTGTTCTATGATTTATTCGCTGCCCGGAATGCTTAGCAATGGTTCGGTCAGCCCCATCCGATACACTTCGTACATACTACTGAAGGCCATCCTCGTGTTTTGGAGAGCCTCCGAGTTGAAACATGTGAAGTCGGTCTGCTCCATCTGACTTTCACGTTGTGCGAGGTATTTGTATGTCTTGCTCGCCCTGAACAGCATGTTCGTTTCATTTTAAAATAGAGTACGGTTGTCGTTGTTATCTTCTTTGTCCTCGAAGCGATGGCTCAGCGTCTGTATGAATCGATCGAACTGTTCTTGTGGTTGATCAGTCGGGCGAGTTGTTTTGATCTCATATGCACGATCCTCAAACTGCATGTTGAATACGAACTCAGTGTCTTTCTCTACTCGCTCGACTGTCTCCGAAATTTTCTTAGTTTCCTTCACGGAACCTGATTTTGTTGAGGCTAAAGAATTCTTGGTCTTCAGCTTTGACTGGGTGAGTTGGTTACCAGCCATAGACTCTACGATAAGCGGGATTGGCTGCTTGTCGTTTGGGTCATTGGCGATCCAAAACTCCATCGACGAGAGCTCATTGAGTTGAGGTCTCAGTCTGTAGCATCTCAGACAGCTTTCGATTATCGTCCGTAATTATTGATGGCCTATTTCCTCAAGTTCGGGAGGTGTCGATCCCTCTTGAATAAGTCTGCAGACTTGATAGGAGTTTTTGCATTAACCGAAGGGTTGTTTGTTGGTTGCAATGTGTATGAGCGTCATACCGAATGAGTAGACATCGGCAGCCGGCGTATAGATTCCCTCTGCAAGCTCCGGAGCAACTAGCCCACCTGAGTAACACATAGTTTTACCTGTACTACAGGGGTTGAGAAGCGGAAGCAGCACGGCATCGACACCAAGCTTAAGCTGGTTCTGATTGGCATCGATACAGGCTGTGTCGGTGGTGATAGCCAGCGGTATGGCGGTAAATTCTTAGAAACGGTGAAGTTCCTGAAGTGCAGCGAGCAGCTCTCGACACCACCCACGAACGATCCTGAGCTTGGGCCTGCTGATTTTATTCAAATGACTGATTTAAATTTAGAAATTACAGTTTGAGGGAACCACCGATCACTAGCTCGCTGATGAACACCAGCTACACGCGACCACTCTAAATCCAATAGTCGATGCAGGCCATGACATTCTGATGCTCCAGGCTTCTTAACAACTTCAGCCGAGCCAGCAGTGCCCTTCGTACCTCTAAATCGCCCAATCAAGAACCTTTAGGAAGCCTCCTCACTGCAACCACATTCCAGCTCACTTATCGGCCGCTTTCACAGTCGTACGCACGGTAGCTCCGTCGATGCAGCGGTGCCTCTATTTCCTCGTTGTACTGCATCAAACAACCATCATACCCTTCGGAAGCGGCCGTTAGGGCTCACCTAGCACGGCTCATCGCAGTCTTCCTGCCATTGGGCCTGGCTAAGACTTAGTGTTTCGCTTGGGTGCTGACGCTCCTGTTGCATTGCTGCTTGTTAGTGCGGAAGTGAATAAATATTTATAACATATAACTTCCTAAACGCCTGTATGGAAGAATATTGAGGCTCTCTACCCATGCATTGATGCACAGTTGGACCCCTGGCTTTTTAGTCGCCCTCAACTCTTCCCTATTTGTAGCGGTAATAGCAGCAGATAATGGTGAGTCATAGGTTTGAGGGAGTGAATTCCCTACCGCTACTATTTCTCGATCACCCCCGGTGTGCCATTAAATATCTTTCAACATTCCGCTTTAAGTTTATTGGATCGTCCTTACCCACTTGTTTGCCAATAGAAGACTTTCGCGAACGACGGCGTGGTTTTGGAAGTACTTCGGATGTACAGGGTTTCTCAAGCACAACTTCAAGGGGGCGACTCTTGCAATTGGGCGCGAAGGTAAAGTTCGACGTATTAGAGATGCTACAGTCACCTGCCCACTCGTTCATGTTGCGCGGTTGCCTCATACACGGTGAACGAGTAATGTTGCTCGTTTCCATTGTTGATGTGACTCGTCCACGTTGTTTTGTCTTCACAGATCTCGATCGATTGCGGCTTTGGCTCTTCACCATGCTGCTGTTTCTCTCCAGCTTCTTCACCATACGGTTCGCAGGTGTAATTAGGTCCTTAGACTGAAACCGGCTACTTTCCTAGATTTTAATGGGTTTATGTGATGGTCGAAAGGAGACCCGTTCTTTGGATTTCTAAGGCCGATGGTAGCCGATGCCGTTGTTCTGAACGTTCTCCTTCGACTTATCGAGATCGAGATGTTGACTACAATTACGATGGGTTGTGCTAGCGGGCTGTAGCATCAGCTTCAAGGCCAGAAGCTTAGCGGGGTCTTCCCTTTCAGTTCTAGGAGGAGGTCTGATAAGGCTTGGGTCAAAGCTGTTGCTGGACAACTCACAGTTTGATTGCCCGCCTTCCTTGACAAACTTTTTGAGGAGCAGATAGTAAGCAGCGGTAATATTGTTATGGAGGTTGGCTTGAACTGAAGTCCTAACTTGTTAGGTGTCGTAACCGAGCTACTGAAGCTGCGTCATTACCCTCTCTTCGACGGGGATAGTATTGAACCCGACGAGCAACCCCAGACTGTTGCATTGAGCATGCTTCCTCATCCAAGGATGTCTCCGAATCTGCTCGATGTCGTAGCGTTCCTAGGGATCAACATTTAGCACTCTTCTCAAAAGATCTACAGCTTAATCCGATAGTGTAGCATTTATCTAGTACTCCGCACTCTTGATTTTCCGAGTGAGTTCCTGATGATTATCATCCTCAAACGGGAGCTGTCCCTCCAGCATAGCGAACAGCACTACCCCGCTCGACCAGATATCTGCTTTGAGTCCGTTATAGAGTTGCTGGCGCAACATTTCTGGGGCTGCGTAGCTAAGCGAGCCACAGAAAGTCTTCAAAAGTTCACCACTTGAGTAGGTATTTGAAAGCCCGAAGTCGCTGAGCTTGAGTCTTCCGTCAAAGTCGATTAGTAGGTTTTACGGTTTGATGTCGCGATGTGCCACTTTTAACCTATGGCAATAATCGATGGCGTCCACTAGCTGTCCGAACAGTCTACAGGACTATTACTCCTCTAACCGTTTGTTGCGGACGATTCGTGTAAAGAGCTAGCCCTACCGGGCATACTCCATCACGAGCATCAGGTACTTCGGGGTTTCGATGAGTTCGTACAGCTGGACAATACTGGGATGCCTCACCAGTTTCAGAATGTGTATCTAGCGGGCCACCCTTTCAACGTCTGTGGTCTCCACTATCTTGTCCTTTTCAAGGATCTTTATGGCGACTAGTTGGCCGGTACGCCGATGCTTGCCTAGCTTGACCTTGCCAAAGGTACCCTTTCCGAGTGTGCGTCCTACATGCAACCAGTAACTACCCAGTGTATACTCGCCGATTTCAGTTTGGGGTGCGCCCACATCCAATTCCATATTATTCCTATTTGAATTATTGCTAAAATAACTGATAGGGTGCCATCCAACAGGGCTAGCAATGATCAACCGTGCAGCAACCCATCCAAAATATAAACTAACGAATAAATTAATATCGGCTAACTGCATGGAGGGAAAAGAGAACCTACCCGAACGGCCTCGGAGGAAAATTGTGCTGGCACAGGCGACCGATCGTAAAACGCCTAGCTACCTTATGCTGGGGCAGAACGACATGCAGGAGACCCGTATCAACATCCGTCACGATGGCAGCAAAACCCATCGCACTACGCTTTCAATGGGAGCACTGCCCGATCGGTCTGGACGCTCGGCTGAAAGGTTAGTGACAATTGACAATTCGGAACACCCAACTGAGCAATCCCAGCTGGACCTACAGCAGGAATCATTGAACAGAAAGCGACATCAGCGTCTTGCTGAAATTACAGATCGCTGCGTCGAGTACAAGAGGCGATTCCTCAAGCAACTTCAGAGTCAGGTCGAGCGCTTCGATTTAATCTTCAAAGTGAATCGATAGGAACTGTAGCTGAAATTCGAGCAGGCAATAACAGCACTCCAAATAAAACGGTAGTCGCTAGTAGAATCACTTTGCCAGTACCAAAGCGACCTGCATAGCTGCTACGATCGCACAGCCTTCGAAGTGGAAGCAGAGGTGGATAAGATAGTCAATGCTCACCAGCGGCATCAGTAGCTCACCCAGCAAGATGCCTTCAATGATGGTTTCGAGCGTGATATCTCACAATACGCGTAGTCCATCCACCACTTCTACGAAAAGATGAAGCGAATTGAGCGCCAAGCCTAATGTCAGTTTACCGAATAGATTTTTTCGAGGATCGCTACTGATACTGAACAGGCACTACACCCTCGTTCCTCACCGTAACGCCATCTCAAGAGCATCAGCTTTAACAACTAAAATCTGTTTCTCCTCGATAATGCTCCGGAGCGCAAGGACAACCTCGATGGTATTATCAAGTAGCAGGACACAAGAAGGGGCAAACTCGAGCAGCTGCGTAACATTCCATTGTGACATCCTTTGGCGAGTATAAGAGTATAACTGTCGGACATCGTCGGAAGCAAGCGACCTCCTTATAAAAGAGTATGCCAGATGCTGGTATAATATCTTATGAAGCAGAGCGACAAGCAGAAGAAGAAGCCTGGTAAGAAATAGGTGGTGATTCCAATGCATGAAGCCACCTTCTGCGACCTGATCGAACAGTAGATCCGCAGGATCACGGATGATTGTAATAGGCTGCGTTCGCTGTACCGCACATGGAACTACCATAAGGGTATCTACAGTGATACCACCCTACGAACGGTTGTGATTAAGTACTTGGAGTTCTACACCGATCAGACCGAGCGTGACAGGTTTCTAGGTGTGCAGAGGAACATTGTGAATGGCGATCAGCTGATTTCCATGCCCAGCGAGTAGAGCTTCTTCAAGGCCTACGAATTGTTTCGAGGGGCTTGGTCGGTACGGTTTGCCAATCGCTTCCTGCAAAAGCTCAAAGAGCAGCAGGATCGTGGTCTTATGATCATGCTGGGCTTTATCTCCATGTTCGGAAGAGGAGTTTGGCTTTCCAGTGGGTATGCAGATTCACCGTTCGGTAAGGTGCGAGAACAATCCGTTGACAGTCCGATCCCTTACAATGCATTCTACAGTAGCCGCATATACAACAACCGTACCATAGTCTTCAATGTTGGAGTAGAGAGATCCCCGATTATGGACCGTCAGCAGAGAATCACCCGTTTCGAGTACACCTCTTACATCCAGTTCCACGATGTGCTGGGAGATTTGGACATGGTTCCGATGAATCTATAGCCCATCCTCAAGAAATTCTGTTTAAAGGTGTTGGAAGATACCGGAAGGAACGGTTTCGGGGACGATCTGATCAAGGACGATAAAGTTATGAGGAAGTACAAAAAGGAGGACATTTTATTCGACGAGGTGCAGAATGAAGCCTTCAGCAATCTATACTCGGTGGAGAAACGCCGTCTTGCTGAAGGTGGGGTCAACACCATACTTCCAACTTACTTCAAGACAACGTATATTTCCAACATCTAGGCATCGTCTTTGGTGTATAGCGCCGAAAGCCAGCGTTGGGTGACCAAGGATGCGCTGCTCAGAGCTGAGCGCATTAAATTTAACGAGTTCCAACGCAAAGTCAACGAAGAGATTCTGAAGAAGTATGTTGACTTTAATAGTGCTAAGAACCTGGTCGAACTGTTGAAGAAGATCCCAAATTTTAAGATCAAGCTTACAGAGGAAGAGAAGAATGTGGTGGGTGAGAATGGAAACGTCATGGTTATTGGACGAAGTGGTACTGGCAAGACCACATGCGCAGTGCTTAGACTGTTCGCTATTGAAATGCTGTTCAAGATTAGGGTGAGTCTCAACAAGAAGAAGTTCGGTGGGATGCTCAAGGATACTAGGTTCATGGCAGACGATATTGATCAGGCCATCGGATTGCATTCCATCTTTGTGACAGCTTCCCCAGTGCTCACTAACGAAATCGAGCGGTACTATAACAAGCTCACAGACCAAATCAAGGAGGAGTTGGAGAAGAAACGCAAGCGTCAGGAGTAATAGGCAAAGAAGAAGCTTGAAGAAGAAGCTGATTTCAGACGCAAGGAGGAGCCTTCGGAGATTATGGAGGCACAACCTGTCCAAGATGACAGCCAGGTTGAGGAGCTCAAACCTTTATAGGTCGAGTAGGTTAAGCCTGAAGAAGTTCAGGAAACCAAAACTGAGCCCAAACAGGAGGAAATCCCAAAGGTTGACATTTCAGTGAAGGAAGAAGAGGAACACATGAACGAGCAGTTTTCAGGCATCGAAATGGAAGAAGGGCAGGGTGTTGAAGTCGAGGAAGAGGAAGACATTGAGCTTGAGGAGCTTGAGAATAAGGTTAACAAATTCAGTTCGCTCAACGACCTCGAGGAAACAGACTTCCCCGGGTTCTTCACAGTGCGTGCCCTCATAATGATGCTGGATGGAACCCTGACCAAACCCTTCTTCGTGCGTAACCAAAACCACCAAGTCGTCGGTCAGGAATCGAAGGTAGCTTGGCACAACGAATAGCGCGGCGTCATGATGATCGAAAACTACTACCGCAAGATGAATGCCTAGAACGAACACCCAGAATAGAACGTACAGGAAATCATAGACGAGGAGATCAACTACTCCGACGAAGATGAACTGGAACATGAGTATCAGCGACAGATCCGACTGCGTGAGCAACGTAACAAGCAAGATTTTACGACGAGGCTGAAGAGCAAAGGCAACAATAAACTGTCATTTGAAGTGGACTTTGACTATTTCGCGGTGCACTTTTGGCCACAGATTAAAAAACGCTACTACACTGCCAAAAACATCAGTGCGCATATGATCTGGACTGAAATCTACTCAAGCATCAAAGGGAGTGCCAATGCTCATCTTTACCCTGCAAGTTACGTTCCCGAAAAGGTCTACCTGGAAAAGTGCAGTAATGTCTTCCTCAGTGTCGATCAGAAGAAGGAGATATTCGAGTCATTTTGCCAATACGAAAGATGGAAGATGAAGCTCTGTGCGTATGACATGATGGATGTAGTCAACTATATCCTTGCACAAATGAGGTTCCGAGGCTATGCTGGCCCCAGCATTCACTACCTCATGATCGACGAAGTGCAGGATCTACCCCATGCCACCCTCTACTTACTTACCAAAATCGCCGAACAGGGTGTATTCTTCAGTGGCGATACTGCTCAGACTATTGCCAAGGGAGTTGGGTTTAGGTTTGGTGATTTGAAGGGAATGTTCAACAATAAGCACTTTGACAGTGAACTTAAGCTCACCCGCCCAAGCGTGATGCAGCTCACCGTCAACTTCCGCTCACACAACAACATTCTGCAGCTGGCTAACTCCATCATCTCGATCATTGAGATACTGTTCCCAGCCACCATTGATAGGCTCAAGAAGGAGCGCAGCGACCTCAACGGACCCAAGCCTATCATATTGGCTGATTCGGACATCGAGTTACTGTTCTTTGTGCTCTGTGGTGAAGAGATGTACAAAACTCAAATCGAGAAGACCGAAGGAGATTTACTCAAGCGTCCGCCACTGTAGTTTGGTTGTTAGCAGGTCATCATCGTGAGAGATCAAGAAAGCAAAAAGCGAATTCCGCCAATCCTACAGCATGCCCTATGCCTCACCATTTATGAGGCTAAAGGGCTTGAGTTCAACGATGTGATCCTGTTTAACTTTTTCGCCGAAAGCAAATGCGCCGACAAATGGAACCTAGTGAAATTCCTAAAGATCATTGATGAGGAGGTCAGTCTGAAGGATTTCGAGAAGATGGTAACGCAGCACAAGAAGATGATGGAATAGGATGAAGAGGCAGGTAAGCCAGCAGTCGAAGAGGTCTTGGAAGAAACAAAATGCATTGAAGAGGTTATGGTGGGCGACAAGGTTATCATCAAGAAAATCAAGCAGGACTCTCAAATGGTTATCAAGGACATCAACGATTTCGGTGAGCTATGTTCAGAACTGAAGATGCTGTACACTGCCATCACTCGACCCAGAAATACACTCATTATCTATGATGAGGACTCGACTTCTCGTAAGCCTTTGGAAAAGTATTGGGACAAGATCGGGGTTACCCAAAGTGTAACCAAAGATATGCTTGATCTGATCAGCACCTCATAGAAAAAGAGAAAGGGGAGTGCTTCTGCTGCCGAAGTTCAAATCTTCAACAGCCTTGTAGCCAAGACCGGAGCCGAGGAATGGAAACGACAGGGCATCAAGATGTTCAAACGCAAGTATTTCGAGCAGTCCATGAAATGCTTCCAGATGAGTGGTGACGATGATCTCTACAAGAAGTCTCAGGCCAACGCAATGGCAGATGAATCCACCAAGGAGATCATCGAAGTGGAGTCTGAGAAAAACTACATCAAGAACAAGCTGTATGCTTATGCCGACATGTCTAAACAGGACCTGAAGCGTGCACGTACAAAACTCAAAAACCAGGAGATCAAAGCCCTGGAGAACTTCTGCAGAGCTGGATAGCTATTCAACGAAGCTGAGCTGTACAAACAGGCTGGTCAGTGCTTCTTCAGTGGCAGGGAATATGCGAAGGCAGAACAGTGCTTTCGCAAGATCAACATGGTCAAGCAAGTGGCAGAAAGTCTATATATGCAACATCAGTACATTGAAGCAGGAGAGCATTTTGCAGAAGGTGGGGACTACCTGAAGGCTATTGAATGCTATGACCTTGTCAACGATTGGGAAGCTGTTCTCAAGATCATCAACAAGTTCGCTGATGTTATTCCAGAAGCTGATAGGCAGGCACTCATTCGAAAATATGCTGCGCTCTGCCTCGAGGATCTCGTGCAAGAAATCGAGTTCGAGAATGAAGTTCCCGAGAACGGAGGCGAGAAAAAACCGGAACTTGTGCAGATCATCCATGAAAAGGACAGTGATGAGGAAGAAGACTCCGAACTCTCTGAATAGGAGGATAGCGATCCCGAAATCCAAGCTGAGAAGGAAGTCAGAAAGAAACTCTCTGAGGAAATCTCCCGCAAACAATCCGAACAGTTGTCCCGAAAGGAATCCGAAGAACAACTCTCACGAAAGCACTCTGAAGAGCAGTTCTCGCGGAAACAGTCTGAAGACATTGCTGCGAAAAAATCCTCAGAGCATTCGGAGGAAGTTCAGGAACTAAAGCCCGCCAAGGAGGATAGTTCAGTGATAGAACTCAAGAAAGACATGTCGGATAGTTTTGCCAACCTGAATGAATCAAGCAGGGAACAGATCAACCCAGTGAACGACAGCAGCAGCTCATTTGCTGACCTGAACGAACCCGATATCGAGGCAGTCAAGTCTATTGCCGATCCCACCGACGAGTGGATTGGTAGTTCCATCTCAGAGATCCATCACAAAACGCAGTCGTAGTACTCAGTCATCGACAACGAACAACTGGGTTTTAGTAGTCACGCACGCATCATCAAAACAAAAGGCAACATCTTCGTACAGGACGATGTTATGCGTCGCATCATCAACATCGTGTCGATTGTCAACAGCAGCATCGTGGACTACCTCAAGCAGCTCAAGGGTCATCAGAGTCTCATCACCAACAGCGAAATCCAACCGAAAGAGTTCCAGCTTAACGATTTCGAGGATGTTGATCCCGAGTTCATCTGCCGAGTCTTGGATACGCTGGAGTCCTTCAAAATCTACAAGCTGTGCATGTTCGTGTGTAACCGGTATCACCTGCCGTCGAAGTTGGGTAGGTACCTCGCTTCAATTGCTCTGAAGTACAGCTCAAACGCCCTTTCCAACATGACCATTACGCCAAGTCTACTGGCACCAAACCCCCACCGCAAGAGCGAACTCGAAAAAGGAATACTTGCTTCATTTGCTCTTCATACGATCTTTGAGAATGTCAATCCTGAGTTCCTCAAGGTCAAAATCGGCGATGTCAGCAAGAAGGCATCTGAAACTTTGGGTGAGTACTGCGTTACCGGTCTTCTCCTCGAAGGTCTTTACAAGAAGGTTGTCTTTATGGTCGATGTTGAAGAGTCACTGTCCGTCTTGTCTAACTACATGGAAGCTGATATGTATCGCAACATTTTCCTCAACAACTACCTCAAGGGTGTCGATCAGCACACCTTCACCTTCTTGGATCACGCACCTAAAAATGATACTGAAATCGAACTGACTGTGCTAACCCTTGAAGCTTCGATCTGGCGACGCTTGTCCAGGCTACAGTCAGAGCTCATCAGTTCCTACTATCTAAAGGAGTATCACGCCAAGGAACTGCTCAGATAAAACCCTCTGCCGGACTACCTAAAGTTCAATCGCAGTTTCTGGAAATACATTGAGAACAGTTCGGGTAAAGTCGAAAGAAACGAGTTTAAAAATTGCCTCAAGGAGATAAGTGAAGTGCTGCAGTCGGCGGTCGACGGTACGAACGTTCTAGCTCCATACGTCATCTATGATATCGTTACGTGCGCTATCCTGGTGTTCCACTTCCCCGCTGCCTAAGAACTTATGGAATAGCTCACGGTAGCTCAGTTTGCCAACATCTACTCTGGAGTGCAAAGTCTATACTTCTTAATGACCAACCTGCAGGCTGGCAACCCCAACAGCTGGTGGATCATCCGTTCCATGCTCTCAGTTTTCCAGGCACGCATCATCCAGGGCAGCAAGATCATGCGAATATTCGGAGATAGCTACATATTTATCCATCGCAGCTCACCCATCGTCGGAGACTTGCAGGACAAGCGTCGGAAGGACCTGCAGAAGCACCAAGAGAAGTATGCCGGTAAGGAGAAGCCACCGAAATTCAGGGAGGAAGTGTTCTTTATCGAACAGGAACTCAACATAATTATTGCACCCTTCTTCGCTACCTTCAAAAAGATTCGCGAGAGAATTCTCAAAAAACTGGTTGGCTTCTCAAACCTCTACGCCAAAATGGGCTCTTTGCATTTCTAGCCAATCACTATGGAGGATCATATTGAACAGCAGAATCGTTGCATCTTCAACTTCTTCATGAAGGACGAGGAAGTTCGGCTCAGGACAATGATTGCCTTCCTCAGGGAGAAGAACAAGAAGCAGTTGAGGCAGGAGGCCAAACTGGAAGCCCGTCAAGCAGAGCTTCTTAAGGCAAAGGCTCACAAGCCTAGCATTGGGATGCGTATGCTGGCTCACACTGGTTCGCTTGAAGATGAGGCCTTCCTCGAGAAAGACGATGATGCACCTCAAAAGCAGAAACAAAATCTCGATCAAAAGCTCTTCGACAGCGTGTATCTCCCAGCTCGCACCTGCCACCCTCTCCTCAAGAACTACATGCTAAAGAAATTCCTGTCGTATAGTCGTAACCACAAAGACGAAATTGTCAGTGGTAAGTTCCTGTATGTAACTGGGCAGAACAAGCACTACAGGGAGTACACTCGCGCTTGTGGTGGTTACTTCCTCTACGATGCTATCGAATTCAAGCTTTTCAATAGGCTGGATATGTACGCGTTCAACATGCAGGAAGTTATGCAGGACCTCTCCATTGAGGACCAATGCTTCTACACTGAAGAAATTTTGCTCCTGCTGCTTGTGCACTACAACAGCATCACCGAAAGGGGAAAGGCAATTAAGGTCGAGCTGCTTAGTAGCCACTTGAAATTCCTCGAAGGGCTCAAGTTCTAAGAGTACATTAACAAGGAAGTCTATCACAGGGATTTCAGAGAGGCCATTGCTGATGGCCAGGCCTGCATTTTCTCATGTGACTATCGGTTCAGTTCTGAGGAAAATGCCAAGGGAATTCAAAAGCTTATGCTTGACTACCTGCACCTCGCAAGGACCCTTATGACCGAAGATGAACCCGTCCCTGTCGAGCGAATACTCGGTTGGTATCCAATCCTTATCAGCTACGTGGTCAACATGAATGACTTCAGCAAAGAACTATTCGAGCAGCTGATGGCTATGATTGAGGACATCTCACCACACTTCGACAAGGTTCAGAGAGAGCAGCTCGAAAGTCTGAGCCTTTGTGAGAATGAAAAAGAGTTGGTGGTCTGGCGCAACCGTTTGCTCGATGGTTCCATCCAGTTGACAGACGTACTGTTCCATGAAGTCAAACTTCGAATTCACTCAGACTCCAAGAAAGATGTGATTGAAAGTGAGAGTGACTACAATGCATACGATATTGTGCTGGCCAAGAGACTCATTGCTACCAAAGTAATCAAACGATGGTGGAAGCGAACAGCCAAAATTCGCAAGCACTATGATATGGAGGAGATGAAGGCTCGAGTAGAAACGAAGTGCCTATCTGGCTGGCCAGTATTCCTATACAAGCTGCCCTCCCAATTCTATCCGTAGTTCCTACCTCACACCACACAGCTTACCCAAGAGCTCGTTTCATTCTACCTTGAAAACGTGGTAACTTCCTCGTTAGACCTGCACTTCATCCTGATGACCCTAAACAAATTGGTTGACTTGCGCGATAAATTCATCAAACTGGCTCTGAGCGACTTTATCGAGTACGAGGCCTAGATGGTCGACTATGAGGACGAACTTCGGGACATCGACCGAGACATTCTGGCTTGGAAGAACGACGAGAAGTGGTCACAGAAGAACCAGCTCAACATCAAGAAAAAGAAGGTGTTTGAGATCAAGTGGCTTACCAAGGTGATAAAAAAGCGTGCAGGGCTGAAGAAGCAGGCACTGTTACAGGACAAGAAAAAGATGCTCAAGAGACTGGGCTGATAACTGATATGCTCGCATTGTCGGAGATAGTTGAATTGTGCATACAATCATTTCAGAATTACTTATCAACGACGTAGCTCTTGTACTTGACAAACTCCTCGTACGACAGTGCTGAGAGGTATTTGCCCTTGCCACTGCGCTTCCAACCTTCTACGGGCAGATTATGCGTCAGATAGTCGGCCCGGTTAAAGGCGACTAACCCCACTTTGAGTCGGGTTACGTGTTGCTGGTAGAGTGATGGATTGCTGGTAAAGATTCTTGCGGCCAATCCGAAACTGTTCGATTACATTTCTTTTATGAATTCTTCAACATCTGCTACTTCAGCACAGCACAGGACTGGACATTGCATCTGATTCTGAACAATGCCCATATTGGCTTCACATTGAGTCAGGATAGTCGGCTCAAGAAACTTTCCGAAGCTTTTCCCATCAGTCGTTACGGTACCGCCAGTATGGCACACTGCTCCTTCCATGACGGCCTATTCAATCTACGTAACACTGAGGAGTACCAGCTGGTTAATCGTCAACACATTCTATTGAAGGCATAGTGGACCGAGGTCGGTGGTTGGGTCCATTGGATCGCCTATTTTGATCTTTTGAGTGCGTTCAACAAGTTTGGCGATGACTTCTTCGTGCTTACTAGAGTGTATGTACAATCGCTGAAGAGCTCCAATAGATTGGCCGTTGTTACTAAAAGATGCCTCGATGATCTGCTCGACTGCCTCGTCGACGTCTGCTGTTTCATCTATATACCCAGCATCGTTCGACCCAAAGAATAAGTTGCAGTCGATAAATCTCTCTTTAGCGACCAGCTCAAAGATGTGTTTTCCGCTGCTGTGACTGCCTGTGAATGTTATTTGCCTAATTTGTCTGAATTTCACTATTTCAGGTGTCTGAACGGCTGAGATGTACAGATCGCAAATCAGTTCTGGAATCGGGCATACTTCGAGCATCTTTCTGGAAAGATATTCGCCAACGAACGGTGCATTTGGTGGTGATTTAATCAATACTGAGTTGCCTGCCACCAGAGATGGTATCAGCTTAATCAGGGAGTCCATAATAGGGTCTGCGTAGTACGGAAACATCATGACGATGCCTATTGGCTCCACCGAGTACTTCAGGAGTCGTTTGGGACTATCCTCCACGACAACATCTCGCATGATCTGATCAGCAGAGTTAATTAGCTGTTCATAGAGCAACTGCACCTTGTGATACTCCAAATCGATATCCTTGATACTTTTGCCCATAGCATTGCAGATGTCACCGTACATCTGCACTTTATCTGAGAGTATGCTCTCCACGAATCTTTTGACTTCAGCTTTACGCTTTGCGAGGGAATATTCTCTCCAGGTTTGATGTCCCTTCTCAGCTAGGCCAATCTTGTTGAACACTTCGTTCATCTCGACGAACGACTTCTCGCCAACCACTTGAAGAGTGTACGGTGAGGTTATCCTCTCAGTCTTGGGATGGGTGCTTGCTTCTGAAGTGGAAAACAGTCTGCGACACCTGCCTACCCACCTACCAAACATTATTATTTTATAGCATGGCATAGGGGAGAGAAGTTGGAAGAGTGGCGCTCCGTTGGAGCTATTCCTCCATCAAACAACCGACTGTCGATGTGGAGAGGCTCAAAGAGAAACTAAACTAGTTGAGAAAGAGAGATCCCGACCATCTGGTTCATCTGATGCCACCGAGCCGAGCACCACTAATTAAGATCCAGCCTACTATCGGTGGCTACAAAGCCTACAGCAAGGAGCAGAGCAGTGAGAGTGCATTTAGATCGCCTGTAGCATCGTATGAAGATGCCGTGGGATACAACCGCAGATTGGTAAGAAGTTTCAAGAGCGGCGCTAGCTTATTGCCTTCTGACCAAAACAGTCACACCACTCCAAGGTCTGTTCCCAAAAAACGAGCGAGTAGCATGGCGACAATCGACTTGAATGTGAATGCATCTTCCCCCACGGCCATGAGTAACCATCAGACAGAACAGCTGTTAAAGAGGAGACGGAAACCCGTGAAGTAGTGCATCTCGGACTTCATGGAGGTGTACGGACAGCTGCCCCGACTGAACCGCAACCTCTAAACCAAGATCCTTTAGTTATCGAATAAGCTCAATACTGGCTCAACGCTACCTCGAACCAGTTCTCACCGCAAACTGAGTTCCTTATCTGAACACTGACACTTTTTGACTGCATTAATATTCTCACAGCTGCTTACTCTTACTATATACATGTTCATGATTCTAGGGGTGTGTTCAGCACGCTCTCGTAATCCTTCGGGAAGTATTTGAGCACTTCCGCAAAGTGGGAATGGCCAAGCCTCATCATGGTGTCAACTGTCCTTTCCACATGTTCGTAGGCCTAACTTAATCATTCGATTACCTGCTCAGGGTCGCTGGATACCTCTCCATCGTCCTCATCGTCATCATCGTCGTCTTCTTTATGCTCCCTGTCTCGGGTATCCACAATCTTGTTGACAGTCTGCACAACCGAAATCAGCATGAGCGGCATTGCAGCAATAATATCTGGGTTGAAGTACTTGCAAATGCAGCTGATAGTCTCCATCGTCTGGCTGATCTCTTCAGAGGCTTGGACCTTCACGGATTTTTGTATCCTCCTAGCAAGCTACTCCCAGATGACCTTCGCGAAGAATTGTTTTTGTTTTTCATTGCCACAGTCTTCAATGAGGTACCGAACTGCTTGCAACATATTATAGCGGATATCCCAACACTTATCGTAGCCCATGTTCTGGCAGATTGTCTCGATGCAGGCCGGAATGTACTGCTCCATCAATAATCCGAGGTACTCGCCCAGCGACACAAACAGTTTGCTTGCTTCGATTTTTACTTACAATGCTGAGTAGTTTAGAATGAATTTCTTCATCCCGCCGAACATCTTGAGGTCGATTTGGGATTCGGTATACTTCTTGATCCCGTTGGGGTCGTTAACAGGGGCGGGAGAGAGGGCTGCATCGACGAGCTTACACTCAATTTGCAGGTTAACACCATTGTTGACGTGCAGAAAGACTGCTGGTAGAAACTCCTCGAATTTCTCCCTCAGGCAGATTGTTAAATTCTCCACAAAACTGAAAAACCCGACACGGAAAGTGTCGTCCTTCTCGACGGCCTCCAGCATTTTGAGGAGTCCTAGCATAATTTCTCTGGAATCTCGCAATAAAGCAGCAGGGTCACTTTCCTTGATAGATGCCAGCATATGCCCCATGCATTAGACTAGCTTGGTTCGTAGAGCCTGCTCCTTGGCGTTCTTTTGATGTAGCAGCCCAAAGTATTTGCGAAGCCCCGGCATGAAGTACTCGTAATAGCTCGAGAAGTGGCTACCGCATTGGTCAGCAACTCCTCCCAAACACGCTATGCATTCCTCGATGATGTAGAACGAATCGTTCTTAACTGCAACATCAAAGATTGCGGAGACCAGCTGCATGAGCTGTCCAAGATTCTCCAATAACGGGGCGAGTGCAGCCGGCTGTTCCTTGATATTCGTACAGTAGTTGCTGATGCTCTGTAAAGCACACAACCTTAGCTTTTCCAATGGATGGTTGAGTGTAGTTACTATCAACAGCAGAATATCCCTGCCGTGGTTGGTTTGGAGGTCTGGAGAGAACTCACTGCATAGTTCAGCGAGTGCGAAGACCACGTCATACAGCACTCTTGGGTTTGGTGTACTGGCGAGTCGATACACCATCTTGAAGATGTTGCTCATATCAGACTTGAAGCTCGCAGCGGACATCTCCGAAAGTACCGACATAATACTCAACCCAGAGTGCTGGAAGGAAGTTTTATCACTTTGAATGCACTCCGTAATGAGTCCGATGAACTTAGGCAGCAGGTACTCCACGCTGAGGCTATCCACCAATTGCACTAAATTTTCCACTGCTGCAGTCGACACATCATTCTTCTGCAGCTGCACGTTACTGATATCGCTGGCCCATTCCTCCAGTGGTGTCCGCTCATTTTCAGCAATCACCTTGACGTACATCGGGAGCGTTCTTTTTATGAACACTTCGTCTTCCTTGAGTCTGTCACTAAAGCTATGTGCCAACACTCGAAGCCCTTCCATTCCTGCTATGCGTAGGCTTGAGCAGATGTTGTTGCTGGTGTTATCGATCAGCTCTGTGAATAGGACCAGTACTTCCGTAAGGGAGCCTTTGATAAAGTTTGGCTGCTTCTCCACAAGAGTTATGAAGTTCGCAAGGGCAGTCTGGGCAAGATGTTGGTCCTTCTGAACTACTTCAATGAGCTTGCCAAGCATGGTCGGTAGCGCCTGTACAAACATCTTTACATTCTTCTTGTGGTCAATAGATCGGACCAATCCCGTGAGACTCTGGAATGCTGCCATCTGCACATCTAAATCGGGATGGGCCAGCCCATGTGTGAGCATCTGCTCCAGTAGCTTGCTGTGCTTCGTCACTGTTGCATCGGTGAATGCATATTCGCACGATATTTCGATGATGTACATGGCTAACAGCTGGCTACTACAATGAGGAACCGCTGTCAACTCCTGTACCAACCCAAATATCTACTCGGAGCGGGACTGCATTACACATGGTTTACTAATCGCGCGAGAATCGCTACTATTGATTCGGCGTTTTTCTTGAGGTAGGCCAGCTTGCGTTGGGGCATAAAGTTCAATCGAAGGCGTGCCAACAGTGCTGAGTAGTCGTCGTTTGTGAGGTTAGGGGACTGAGCATTATCAATGAATTTGCTCTTGAGGAGGATGGAAGCCATGAGTGATTCCTACATGGTGGATTCTGTACTTCTTCGTTTTAGAGACCAGTAAGCTCGAGCATGGCTGCCAGGGCGTCGCGATAGCTATTGGAAACGAGGTGCTCGAGCTGGGCCTCGGCTGATTTGCGAGCCGCATTGTCAGCGGCGAGAAGGTTCTGAAGGAGAGGTCGCATGATGTGTACGGGCTGCCGGCTAAATGGGAAATATAAATTGGAAATATAAATATTAATTAATTTGATATTTTTGTTATCAGTCGTTCGATGGCACAAGGAAAAAACAAGAAACTCGGCAAGAAGGGCGCCAAGAAGAAGACCGTTAACCCCCTCTCCAGGAAGGAGTGGTTCGAACTTAGGGCTCCCGTCCCCTTCAAGTCCGAGTCGTTCGGCTTCACCTGCGCTAACAAATCGCAGGGTATGTACAAGGTCGACACCGCCATCAAGGGACGCGTTGTCCAGTACTTGCAAGCTGATCTCACTCCCGGTGAGACTGGAGGCTACCTCTGGCGCAAGATCCGTCTCATCATCGACGATATTGAAGGACGCAATGCCAAGACCAGCTTCTACGGTCTGGACACCACTCGCGATGAGCTCTGCTACTTGGTCAAGAAGTGGAAGACCCTGATCGAGACCTACTGCGACTGCCGTACCAAGGACGGCTACACTCTGCGAGTCTTCACCGTCGCCTTCACCAAGAGTGTTTAGGGTCAGAAGCGCAAGACCAGCTACGCACTGGCTTCTCAGGTCAAGTCCATCCGCAGGAAGGTCGTTGAGATCCTCACCAAGGAGATCGGAAAGAGCGATGTTAATCAGGTGCTGAACAACTTCACCACCGAGATCATCCACAACAAGATCCAAAGTGAAGCCAGCAAGATCTTCCCAGTTGACCACGTTAAGGTTCGCAAGATCAAGGTTATCCAACGTCCCAAGATCGACAGTAATCCATAGCATTAACCGTAGGCCAAAAACTCAATGAGATGCACGATCCCGAAAAGCGCAAGAAGGCCAACCCCCTGCGTCAACGCAAGGAGAAGGACGCCAAGAAGGATGGAGAGGCTCCCGCTGCTGTTACTGCAGTTCCAGAATCCGACAACCTGGTTCACGCCTGACCAAAGTATTTAAACCTTTGAACCGCTAAGCCCTTCGCAGTTTTAATATTATTCAAACCTCAACCGAACTCATGTTGCCGCGGTTAGGCTGTGTGTTTCATGCTGGGGAAACCCTCACGAACTTCTGTACGCAGGGTAGCTATTGGGAGCAACGTAGGGAACTGCCTGCTACCTCTGTGCCCAACCTGCATTAAAATTCACACTGCAGAGCACGTCAGTATGAGAACGACTCCCCAGTACGAGCAGATCAACCACCTGCTCAACCAAGTGTCTGGAGACATTCAGAAGTGCAGTCGGGTGCTTGAAGGCGATCTAGACCGTTTGGTAGGGATCAAGTGTAATGCAGAATAACATTTCCAAAGAACGACTTCGCATGAAGGAACAACTGCTCGAGAGGATCATGATCCTCAAAGGTGAGTTCTTCGAGATGCTCAATCGCTACTTCAATGAACTAACCGCACACATTTAGCAGAAATACCGAGTGGATAGCCAACCATAAACATTGGAAAAGTTCAAGAAAGCTCTAACCAGACAGATCAACACTTTCGGGAGCTTGGAGGACTCGATTTATACCAGTCGAGCAATGCGCACAGTCATCAAGTTTAAGGCTGAAGATATCCTCTCGAAGACCAATTTGGCTCATGCAGTCAACCAAGAATTCATCGAAAAGTGTCAGTAAAAGGAAGTGGAATTTAAGGTCAGCGGTGACTACAGATAGCTGTTTAAAACCTTCCTGGAGGAGACATTAGTGGCTGAATCGGTAACACACGCCAGTAAGGTTGAGCTCTAACCTTTGGATATTACTGGTACAATTGAGCTACATCAACAAACACCTGACTCAAGCTCACCCAAGCACAACCGGTCAAGACGTGCTGATTCAGAGGAGCGCAAAAGCAAACCGGGAATTAGACTGATTGGATTGGAGAATCAGACGGATCTGTTGTTGTAGGGGAAGAAGAATATACTAGCACATCGTCGCTCCACCAAGATCACGGGTGGTATACCACTCGGCATGCAGAGGGAAAACCTAGCGGACTTTCGGAGTATTAAGGCTTTCAATTTTATGGGTGAATCAATCGATAGGAGATGAAGACACGCTATACTGACCTATCACTTCGTGGATATGCGGCTCTTTTAGTAAGGCGGTACAACCGCAAAGGTTGAAGGCAGGTTATAGCTGTTAGGTGCAGGCACTTCACGATGAGAGAGGTCTTGCCGCTTTTCTTTTGTAAACGATATGCCCCTCGAATGCTCTGTCTTGAGATTGTAGCTCCAAGGATCCGGGCTTCTCGATTGTTTGGAGAGGTTTACTGATTTGGGAAAACTGCGTTATTTCTTGTCTATTACACTGGTCGAGGACATTTTGACAGCACTGCTTCGATGTTTGGAGTGTAGTCGGCTGGTCCAGGATTCCTTGCACTTGCCACCATGAGATTCCTCGGTGATTTGGGGATAAGGAATCCAGGTGTAATGTCGGCAATGTTGATGTTGTAGTCTCCAGGACCAGGACTTTTTGTGCGTTAGCGAGCCTCCGAGTTGATTCTTCTGCGATCTCGACCGATCTTTCCACCCTCAGTTTTTCGAAGCACACTGCTCATCTTCACATCATACTGTGTTCAGCTATTGCCTACTTTATTGGGGGCTGGCAGAAATTCGTTGCTAGTATCGTACGCCTCCCTTTTCTCTGTACCGAACTTATAGGTCGGCGAGCGGGTTGTCACCGAATCGACCTTTACGCTATATTGTTTCGAGGTATACTCATGAAGGAATGTAGAGTTCATTTGTTTTGCTTATTCTGTCCGAAAACGCTCAGCACGTGAGAAGACTGATGTATTGGTCCGAGCAAACTCTGCCAGAGGGTTGTAATCGGCAGGCCCGGGCCCTTTCTTCTCGAGTATGGTACATCTTTAATCCTTCGGACTGCATTTAGTCAGTTAGGTACAATATCGGCATCGGACTTTTCCTATGTACCGGTTACATGCTGATCTCATAGCTTGCTGGTCCTGGTCCTTCCGGCTTACGTTCGCTCTTGAGCCTCTCTCCCATTGCAAATTTCGGTGCCTTCGTCTGAGTTTTCGTGGTGGCTTACCAGCACTGCATTCTTATCGGCATTGTAACTGCATCAACGAACTACTTACTTGAAGGGTCCTGGCTCTAGGTCCTGACCATCCTTATAAATCTTACGCTTAGCCGTTCCAATTCTATATGGATGCATCGCAATACTTCCACGCTGGACATCTTTTGCCGATGTACTTCGAGTTGATTGCGTACTTGTTCGGGGGTGGCACTATGCTGTGCTGTCTTTCGTTGGATCTCGATTTCTGGTGAGGGATGCTGTAAGCTGGCGATGACTGATACATAGTTATCAGTTCGGTCGATATTAATAATAAATAAGCCTGCTGGGCCTCGCCTTCTCATTGTATATTGTTGATGGAAGACAACAAAAAAGGTTCTGGCAGCGGCTCTAGTCTAGGTTTCTTTGGCTCAATCGGGGCTTTTGTCGGACGGGTTATCAAACCGCAGGACTAGTCCAAGCCCGAACCAAAGTATAAAGGGAAGGAAGCTCGTGAGGAGAAGGTAATCGTGATCCCCGAAGGACGCATCCGTCCTCAGATGGAAAATGGTCTCGGGTTCATAGGAGGCTTAAGCGAACTCTTGAAGGAAAAGGGCAGACCACAGTAGCACGACACTATGAACAGACTGGTATGGAGTGTTTTATTCGTAGCACGCACTCGAACTGCTGTACGAAAATGAAAATGACGATGGGAAGGAGAAGCTAGAAGAAATCGAAGCCGTTCAGAGCATCTTCGAGGACCCCGGAAACGAAGTTAACATAGAAAAGATCGCCGGAAGGAAGACAAAGAAGGCAAATATGAAGAAGAACAAGGCTCATGAACGCAAAAGCTCAAGCGACTCCAACAATACGGTGTGATAGCCGTCGCAACTCACTTTGCCTTCGGATCGTCTGTTCTTTAGGAATTTCACGATCAAGATCTCGCACCAACTTACTTTGCACAATATTGCAGGAAGCTGCAAATATTCAGATGACTTATAGAATTGGGAGTTAGCAATGCGAAACGTACAGCAGTGGTCACACAAAGTTTGTGCCTACATGCTACCGACTACTCGAACAGATGCAGCTCTTTGAAATAATAATAATTAATTGACTGGTGGCAGATGGCATTCTTCTTGACGCACGTGTGGAAGTTCATTCAGGTGGCCTACCCAACTTGGATGGTGTACATCATCCGTGAAGCACAGCTGTCCTCCCGAGGCGGGGAAACCGGTGACGAGCACGAAGAGCATAAGTGACACAGCATTGTGATATACATCAGGCAGAATCTCCAATCCTCGATCTTTTGGATCAGCATGGCACTACATACTTTGCAGGCATGTAGGCATGGGTTCGCATACTTATGCAAGCGCAGTCCTGCCGAGAATCAGTAGTAGAGTTTGCTGTCGTATAGTACCATTCGAAGCTTTCCAAATGAAGCCTTTGGAAGCTGCAGCAGTCCAGTATATAGCATTACCGGTCAGGACTTCGGCTTATATTAGTATGGCTCTCAAAGTATTTACGATCCAAGTGTCCGGCATCAAGTGTACAAACTGTGCCGGCAAGATCAAAAAGGCATTAGCGAGCAGCATACCGTAAATCACCAAGACTACAGTCAACGTCATACAGTAGAAGGTGTATGTCACACTTGACAATGACTTGCTGTTGATCCGCATCAACCAATGCCTCAACTAAATTGGCTTTCCTGCTCTCGGTGAACCCGTACTTGTGGCTGGTGGGGCCGATACTGACCGATCTCTGCACTTCATCTTTCAAAGCCTTCCGAATGAGGACCAGGTGAGCATTATAGGAAAAATTGGCAGCCTGGCTGGAGTAAATAAGTGCCTTCGCGACGGTGTGCCAGCGAACAACGATATGTCGGAATCCCTGGATGTGACAGCTGCTGCTTCCAGTGAATGCAAGGTTTCAGTACAGTACAACTGCGAAATTCTAAAGGGGCGATAGATCATTGATGAAGTGGAGGCAATCAACGCTACGTTCTCCATTTGGAATGAAAGGGTTGATGGTGCTCGTAACCAACCTCGCATTGTGGAGAATAGACGTGAACTGTACGAGTGTATTGGTCTGGTAAGCTACTTCTTACTATTCAACATGATTCTTCCCGAAACAGGGAGCTGGTTCGCATCGGTAATGCTCTTCCCAGACAGTTTTGGGCTGTTTAGCTTACTGATGCTATTTAACATCGCTCTGACTATCTACACCATCAAAAAGTTTGGGAAGGGCTTCGTCGTGAATAGTTATGTCAACTATCGCGACTATCGAGCCATGAATATGGAGACACTAGTAGCACTGGGATCGATGAGTGCCTTTGCGCTATTCTTGTTCTTCTTGGTCAGGTATACCTTGCAGATGCTGACCGGTGAACTCAACGATAAGATGATGGCCATGATGGTGCTCAACGACGCGCTAACGAGTTCAACTCTCATCATCCTGATTGTTACTGTGGGGAAGTTCCTATAGAGAAAGGTCAAGAAGAAGATCGAAACAATGACTGAGGAGATCTTTCCGGAGAGTCAATTATTCCAGGACATGAAAATCAACTATGTGTAGCTAAAGAACCGAAGGTTAATGATAGAGAGGGAAAAGGTGTACAACGTTGACGCAATCGAGAAGAACGATATCATAAGGCTGAAACCCGGAAGGCTGCTGCTGGATGTGATTATCTTCAGTGGCACCACCAAGGCCATCGAGAGCGTTATGAACGGAAGCGAGGATTCCAAGCAGTATCAAAAAGGAGATCGGTTGCGTTCGGGTTCGGTGATCAGCGAGACGGACAGTCTTGCTCAAGTGGAAAATGTGTTCGAGAAGAGTGTGTTGCTTGAAATCGGCTCGCAAATTAACATGGCCAACAACAACGAATAGAGCAGCCAGATTGGAATCCAGGCTGTTTGTAAAAAGATCAGTTCACATTTCGTGAAGGGGGTGATCTGTTTGAGCTCACTGGTGATCATAACCTGGAGCATTCTTCTGAGCTTTAAGATCGTGGAAGTTTCTGACTGCAGCATATGTTGGATCGTCGAGCGAGGTGTTGGAGTGCTTGTCGCCAGCTGTCCATGCGCCCTAGGACTTGCAGTGCCGAGTGTCATCGCTATTGCATTGAACCTTGCCATCAAAAGTGGAATACTGGTCCGTAAGAACACTGTGTTCGAGAAGAGTAAAACCTGTTAGGTTGTTGCTTTCGATAAGACTGGTACTTTATTCACAAAGGTCGAAAAGATCGACTAATTCCACCTCTTCACCAGTTAGTTCACGGCAAAGGAGCTGTGGGAGATGGTGGCCTTACTGGAGAAAGAATTCAGGCACCCTCTAGCAGAGTTGCTGTACAAGTAGGCTCTGAATCGCTCAGAAGTCCAAGGGACCAACTTCAACTATATTTCATTAGAGAAGCCATTGCTGGACAAGGAAGGCATCGCTGGAACGATTAGCTCGAAGGCTAATAACAAGATCTTATCGATTAAGATCGGCAATAGGAAACTCCTCTAAAAGAATCATATCGAAGTACCAAAGTTTACGACCACAAGCGACGCTGCCACCTGCATCTATGTTAGCGTTAACTCCGTTGCCTGTATGGTAAGATCTGCCGATTATGTTAGGTTACGCTGCTCAACACACACTCTAACCTTCGTCCTGAGGCTATTGAGATTGTCTCACAATTGCAGGGGATGGGCAAGGAAGTTCACATCCTCTCCGGAGATTCTTCGGAAAGCGTTGAGAAGCTCAGCATGCTCCTCAACATCCCTTTCCAATGTCAGCACCCAGAACAAAGTGCTGTTATGAAGATGGAGTGGATCAAATCCATGCAGAAGGACGGTAAACGAGGAGTGATGATGATCGGCGATGGTACAAACTCTCTAACTCAGGTCTGAATGACATTCCGTGCCTACAGGAAGCAGCCATCGGAGTCAGCATTAACGCGAAGAGTGAACTAAATCTCAACGCTGCCGACGTAATTATTCTGTCTGAAAACCTCTACAAGATAGTGGCCCTGTTCAAGCTGCTAAAGCGGAGCAACCACTTCATCAACATGAATCTCTTTTGGTCGTTTAGCTACAACATCTGCATCCTACCGATCGTAGCAGGAGCCTTCTACTCTTTTGATATCGATATCTCACCCGTGTGGTCGAGCATCGCCATGAGTATCTCGTCGCTCGTGGTCGTCAGCTTTTCGCATCTGTTGGTCTGCTTCACTTACGACCAAAGTCTCAGTGCAGAAACCAACAAGTCCGTCAGTGATTCGCCCAGGCGCAGCTCTGAAAACGAAAAAATGCTAATCGAGATGGTGAACACCCATAAGGGCAGCGAAGATCGCCGAAGCACCAAGTACAGCACTTTGGAGGAAGAAGTATGATAGTGCGCATGGTACAGTCAATGAATACTCATAAGGGTCCGTCGAAAACGGAGATGTAGTTGCCACCCATCACCGACCGGAATACATCTTTCTCGAGGATTCCCTCTGGGTTGAACAAGCAGATGTAGGTCGTTGCTCCCGTATCGTATTTGAACGATGGAATTTTAATGAGTTGGTTCAATGGGCGGATTCCCTTGAACATTGGATTCTCGATCGCAACCTACTGTTCTGTGAAGCCCAGCCCACGGTAGTAGACCATGACGGTATTCTAGCCCAGCTTATCCATAATGAGTTGCTTGAGGGTACGTCTCATACGGAACTGGAAGAATATGAAGCCAAGCAAGCACACTCCTCCGCAGATCTGTTGGTGTATTTGGTACTCGGGGTCGGGAAAAAAGTAGGCCATAGCTGCGAAGTATGCGATAGCCGCGAGAAAGATGATGTTCATGGTACGAAACCGCTTGCTGCTGGGATTATCGTAGAGGAGGAAGCCGTTGATATCACTTCTGAACTTCGTGAGCGCGATGGCATGCCTGCTTGGCTTGGTCGGCTTGACTCGCTGGAAAGTTGAGAACAATTTGTACCACCTTTGCCACATCGATATTATATGCAACTCAACCCCCATCGATTCTCCAGGAAGTACTTGGTTTTTGCATACTTGCAAAGGGACTCGACTGCGATGATATTCGGCTTTAAGAAGAC
>ERZ724508.79-NODE-79-length-63433-cov-7.866957_pt1 | contig 63433 bp, 55 predicted proteins | sample MGYA00376041_ERZ724508 | MGnify/ENA primary metagenome ERZ724508 (study PRJEB28724, sample SAMN07190887) | wastewater metagenome | isolation source: effluent of sewage treatment plant in Hong Hong | place: USA: Christiansburg, Virginia | collected 2016-03-01 ...
ATTGTCTAAATTATTCGCCTAAACCAGTTGCTCCCCAGAAAATGGATGTGACCCCCTACTTCAGGAGAATTACTTTTTTCTTCCACAGAATTGAATAAAATTATTGTGCAGCAGCAGCACGATTTTAGATATGCGTTTGAAACGAAGTCGTATTTCGGACAACGTTACGATCGCAATTACAGCGACAATTTTCCTACGGTAAGGGATATTCTAATAAAAGAAAACCCAAACAAATTAGAATTAGAAAAAATTGTTGTTCAATTAAATCTTGGAGTGAAGCTAGAGCAACCTGTTATTGAATTATCTAATGGAGAAGGCAAACGTTTGCAATTGGCATTGGCACTGCTTGCTAAGCCAGATGTATTGATACTCGACCAGCCTTTTATTGGTTTGGATACGGCAACACGGAACCAACTTCATGACATAGTAAAAGACGTAAAAGAACAAAACATAACCGTTTTAATTATTACTACATCCGATGAAATACCTGATTGTGTAGACCAGCTTTTTCGAATGGAAAATGGAACAATCCGTGTATTGGATGAAAACAAGGATGATGTCACTGTAACAGTAGAGGCGAAAGAGCATACGTTTGATTGGGATCGCTTAAAAGAAATAGCTCTCACGAACGTTCCATACTTCGATGTTGCTGTGCAGATGAATCATGCAAACATTGCCTTCGGAGATAAAAAAATATTAGATGATATTTCGTGGACGGTAAAACGCGGAGAGCATTGGGCTTTGCTAGGCGCAAACGGTTCAGGGAAATCGACCTTATTGAGTTTAATCAATGCAGATAATCCGCAGGTGTATTTGAATGATGTGTCTCTATTTGACCAGAAGCGGGGCAATGGAGAAAGCATTTGGGAGATTAAGAAAAAGATTGGCTACGTTTCGCCAGAGATGCACAATCATGTGCTTCGCGGAAGTTCGTATATACAATCGCAAGCCATGGCAAAAAACGATTTTTCTTTGGGCGGATTTTCACAAGACAAAACAACTTGTTTCGAAATTGTAAGTTCCGGCTTGCACGATCAAGTGGGTTCTTCAACACGCTTAAGTACGATGCAACAAAAAACAGTATTGTATTGGATGGAAGCACTGGATGTATTGCAATTAAAACAAAAAGCATTTTATAAAACATCTTTAGGTCAACAACGCGTATTGTTATTAGCACGGGCATTGGTTAAGAATCCGCCTGTATTAATTTTAGATGAACCGTGTCAAGGATTGGATAAGCAGCAAACAAATTTATTTACATCTATTGTTGATGGTATTTGCAAACACATTGAAAAGACATTAATTTATGTGTCCCATTACGATAGTGATATGCCACGTTGCATAGATCACAAATTGGTGTTGGAAAAGGGTAGGGTGGTGAATTAAATAACGTGTCTAAAAGAATTTATCTGGCTTCAATCATCAATATTTTTTCTTCTAATAGCTTAATGGTTTTGTCATATAATTCACGTTCTTTTTCGGAAATATTAATGTAGTTAACTGAAAAAGATTTATCATGTGCTGTTCCATAATTATTAAAGATTAATTTTTCATCAAAATTAATTAAATCGTCGATTTTTATTTCGAGCAATTGCGCAATTTTATTTAATTGAGAAACTGTTAAATCACCATCTTCTTTTTCATATCTGCTGTATGTAGATTGACTAACATTAAGCTGTTGCGCCATGTATTCCTGAGTTAGATTTCGCAGTTCTCTAACTTTTTTTATTTTAATGCCGATTTCCATAACTAAATTATCTATTTAGTGCATAATCTATTCAAATAAAATAATATAATCAACAATGTTTTAAATTAATTTTGCAGGTAATCAGCTATTTATAGTTTGTTAAATGACAAACATTATTTTCATCTAATAAAGGATTTCCTTCAATCAGTATCTTAATCTTTTTAGTAGACATTGAGTGTATGCCATTTTTAAAATCAAATATTTTATATCTAAAAAAGTTTTATGAAAAAAATTTTAATTCTATGCATGTTATTATTATGTGTAGGTTCAGCACAGGCCCTGGATGTTCAAATAACAAGAGTAAAAACATCAATACGAAAATCTTATTGGGGCGGCACTAAAGACACTACACTATATGACAACGCAAAAATTACTCAAAATCTTTTGCCTTTGTCATTTTTAACCTTTTATATAAAATGGCAAGGCCTTGATCGTGTCGGAGATTTGGGTGAATATGTCAAATTTCAGGTATATAGTATTAATACCGATGGGAGTGAGGTATATGTGGGCTCCCAATCGCATTCAATCTCTAGCACTGACAATGATGATTCCACATCCATAATTGTAGCGGGTGAAGATTTTGAAAAGCTGCAGAAAGGCAAAGCCTCTACTTCCTATACTTATATAGTTCGAATCGAGCAACTTGATCCACCACCTGCAATCTTAACGTATCACAAAATAGCAGAAACTAATAAATGGCACTTTAGCATAATTGCAGACCCAAATAAAATATTTTACAATATAATATGTTGCTCCAAATTTGTTGATTTACCATATCAACCAACACAACCTATTGCACAGGATTCAAGCACTGGAGTTGGAGCTGCTACAGCGACTAATTTAACTATCAAATATTATTGGTTCAAACGGAATGAGGGGAATAATTTTTCAATTATAAGTGGTGAAAATGGGAAATCATATATGCCAGAAAAGCAAACCCGTAATACATATTATCGTAGAGTAGCAATTGCTTACAAGGGGGGGATTGAAATTTGTTATGACGAAAGTAATGTTGTCTCTTTCACTTTACTACATTGCCCTAGACCAGACAGTACATATAATGCAATTTGCGGAGATCAAGGATTTTTCAACCTTGTTGATGGAGATGTAATTTACCCTACAAGTGTTTTTGGCTCATTCATCAACTGGCCAAATCAAGGCAGAGAAAGACACCAAGGATATCAGTATATAATATCTAATGATGGCTATACATGGTATGATGTAGGTGATAAAGAGGAGTTATGGGGACCAGCAGCAAAACCAAAAGACTTTACACTTGACCCAGTAATTTTTAAAATCAATAAAGGACTTGTTCAGCACATTTACATAATAAGAAGATATTATGAACTTTATGATTCATGGGACTGTGGTTGGCCTATACCCTTGTATCCTTGCGGACAAAAGTGGCATTTAAAAAGCATAAGTAATGTTGTTACTTTTACATTAACCTCATTGACCCCTCCTAAACCTGTAACTGATACTATTACTAATGAATCAGGAATAGATAAAGCAACTTGTGATTATAACAATCAAACCAAAACATTTAGCATACCCCGCATCAATAACAACGAAACATACAAGTGGGAGATACCTCAAGGTTGGATTCCATATTCTGATTTACAAGGCCCATATGCAAATTCAATAACCGTTGGCACAAATTCTGGCGGTGCTAATTATGCAAAAGGTGGCAATGTATGTTTAACGATTACTCAACTTGGCCAGGTAAACAGTATGTGCAAATACATAAAAGGATCAGAACCATATACTGTAAGTCTACCTAATGTGCTGAAAGGTTGTGAAGGTTCTAATATAGTTGTAAAGCCAGTAATACTTCAAAATAATACGGTTCAATCTTCTGCGAATTATAAATTTAACTGGGAAGCTTATCAATCATCGAATATATCCTGTAATACACCAAATGATTTAAATAATGGAGACTGTAAAGAATTGAAAATCACGATTGGTAATGTGTATCAAAATCCGAGTCAACCAATTAAAGTAACAGCCACAAATTTGAACGGATGTACCGCTAGCACAACAACGAACTTAACAACTTCGCCTGGATTATTAATGGGTATTTTAAATAGTTTCAATGATCCATTAGCGAATACTACATCAAATTTAGCATTGAATGAGAATAGTAATCATTTATATTTTACAGCAAATAGTGGAGTTATACAAAGGGTATATTTTGATAATAGTACGAATATTTGGAGATATGTATCCTTAAAAGATAAAAGCACAAATGCACCAATATCGTGCTCAGGTTCTGTTGCATTTTATAAAGGAGTTCAATCAGATAAATTATTTTATGTTCTTAAGGACAATTTATATTATGCTGAAACCAATGATAATGGATTGACTTGGACAAATTTTAATAGTATTAACTTAGCTCCAAATGTAGGCTCTCGAATTAAAATTAATGATGATAAAATTTATTATATCGATAATACATCAAACAAAGTATATTATAAATCACTTATTGGTTTAAATCCTGCAGTATTAGTAGGAAATATTCCAATCAATTATTCTAATGATATGTTTACAGTTGAAGAGGGTATCGTTGCATATGCGGACCAAAGCGGCATATTAGTAGCTTTTGATGCAATAACGGGTATAATGTTTCCTATAAATCTTACTCCTCAATTAAAAACTGTTTCATATAATTCGGCTATTTCTATATTTAATAAAAATATTTATTTTGTTAACTATGCACGTAGTTTATCTATCATACAAAAAAGCAGTACCTCTACATCATATACTTCAAGTCAAAATGTATCTAATCAATTAGCAGGTCCTTTTGTAATCAATAAACAGACAGGAACAGTTTATGCTAAAGCTTATGATATACCAGGTAAGCAAATCTATTATTTAAATGGCCAATGGATTAGTAATCCTATAAAAAATTACGATCAAGGGATTCAAATTCAATCTTCAATGGTATACGGAAATGGGCATGCATATTATATTGGAGTTGGTAATATTGTTTCTAATACGTTTTATATTGCACCATGTGTGCCAAATGTTTTGCGCACAAGCGGCAATATGAATACAACGGAGGGTGATCCCCAAAATGATCCGATTCCAATTACTAGGGAAGCAATAAATGTTTTAAATATTTATCCGAATCCCGCAAAAAATTTAGTTCACGTGAATTTCACAACAGAGCAAGCTTCTAATATACAGGTTAAGGTTGTAAATCTTACAGGTAGCGCAGACATCGTAGTAGAAGAATATATTGAACAAGGCATGCAGGATATAGAAATACCCATAACAGAATACGCAGCAGGAGTCTATCTAATTCAGTTATATGTTGAAGGTGAATTATCTGCTACTTCTAAACTCATCACATATTAAATTTCTTTTTGTATCTTCAAACATTCCATTGATAACATCAATGGAATGTTTTTATTTAACAGCTATATGAAAAAAATCCATCTATTATTTTTAATAAGTATCTCTTCAAGTATTTGCTTCGGTCAACTAAATGTTGGTTTGAAATTAAACATGAATGTTAATAAATTTGCATTTAAGACAAATAGTGAGGATGAATATATAAAAGGTCCGCTCGTTGATTTTGGTTTTTTTGGAATAAGTGGAGGTGCTCTAGCAAACTATAGACTGAATCACCGGCTTTCAATTCAATCAGAATTGAATTTTAATGCATTTAGAACAACTTTTGCAAAAATGGAATATTATACGAATTGGGAAGGTGATCGAACCGCTATTGGTAATGGGTTTAATGTTAACATGAATTATTTAGAAATTCCACTGATGGGAAAAGTATCCTTTGGGAATAAAGTCACCTTTGATATAACAGCAGGTGCTTTTGTTGGATATCTACTTTCTGCCAAACAATCAACAGATAATGGAAGATTAAATTTACCAGCAGATACCATTTATCGACCATGGCAAGACCCTGAACCCAAAAGGATAACTTATTATAAGCAAAATGTGCGTTCTGATTATTCATCCTTTAATGCTGGAATATTAGTAGGATTGGGATTAACTATGAAGGATAGGGTGGTTATTGAATTACGATTAAATCGTGGTTTAGTAAATATTAATAAAACGCGCTCCGCAACAATGAATACGGTTCAAGCCCAATTCAGCGTAGGATATTATATTTTCAAACAAAAAAGAAAAGCGTAAAACGTGCTAACAAAATTCGCTATATCTCGAACACATTCAATCATAATTAGTATATGCTTAACATCCGTATTCTTTTTTAGCTTATTGCATACCAATGCCCAAAGCAAACGAGCAAATGTGTGGTACGTATCCGAAGGTATTGGGTATGATTTTAATTGCAATCCACCTTGTACAAATCAATTGGGTGGTTTGGGCGATGCTAAATCTAGTGCAACCATTTGTGATAAAAATGGAGCTTTGCAATTTTATACAGACAATGAAACAATCTGGAATTGGAAGCATCAGGTAATGGCAAATGGTACAGGATTATATTCCTGCCGCTGGGCACAGCAAGGCTCTGTTATTGTACCCTTAAGTACCAATCCATTTCAATATTATTTAATTACGTGCGACGATTTGCGTTATCCTGTAATTGCCAATGCACAATTTATTTGTAGCGATATAAATCCGGTAAGCTATATTTTAAGTTTGAATTTGATTGACATGTCTGCAAATAATTTTAATGGGCAAGTACTCATTAAAAATAAAGTAATTTATGGTAGTGGACATGTGATGAGCACAATTGCCGCTGTTAAACATGCCAATACAAAAGATACATGGATTATGACGTATGATTTTAAAATCAATCGGTTTGTGTCCTTGTTATTAACCGATTGCGGCATACAAGAAACAGTAATTTCTCCAGACTTAGGTATTGTTGTATTTTTAGAAAAAAATACCATTACATTTTCACCGAAGGGGGACTTATTTCATATACGTACGGGTTATATGTTACCAGAAAGTGGTAGCATGATTGCCCATTTTGATAACAGTACTGGCTTAGCTTATAACCCTATATTTTTTAGAGGTGAAAATACACAATCGTGCTTTTCAGTTGATAATACATACCTGTATCAAGCAGGTGGCGAAATTCGATATAATATTTCTGACCTTTCGGATACGGCAGCTATTTATGCTTCAAGAGAAAAGTTCGATTTTGGTTATGGGGCTAATTTTGGTGTTCAGAATGGTCCAGATGGCAAAGTGTATTTTGCGACTAATAAACCTTACTACGTAACGATGAATAGTGTGGATCAGCCAAGTTCAGCCAAAACTACTTACAGCACCCAACTAAGTACACACATAACAAAACCAATTCAGTATGCGCAATTGGTTGCTATTGCACCCAATTTTGTACAAAGTTGGTTTGATCCAAATTTTAAAGAGTATGAATACGGTAGCCCTGTAATTCAATATACCCGAACATGTATTACTTCGTCTGCAAGGTTTATAGCAACAGGTATTCCGCCAGCTACGCATTATCATTGGGAAATAGAAGAAGTAGGCGAGGCTGTTAAAAAATATTTTGATACAGATACGATTACACATGCATTTGCACATTCAGGCAAACATAGAGCAAAGCTAATCATCGATTTTTCGTGTAAGCCAGATATCATAACACGAAATGATATTTTTGTGGATGATTTCCCCAAAAAGGATTTTATAAAAGATGTTGATGTTTGTATTGGTGATAATTATGTTTTGAATGCAGAACCAAATCAAGTGCAATATCTCTGGAATACTGGAAATACAAATCCTCACCAAATAGGCATAGCAGGTAATACGTATGCTGTTCAAGTAAGTAATACCTGTGGACAAAATACCGATTCAGTGTATTTAAAAAGAATAAATTATAAGCTTCCTAATTTAATCACTCCCAATAATGATTCGCATAACGACACATTTGAAGTGGAATCAGATGAAACTTTTGAAGGCAATCTTGAAATATATAATTCGTGGGGATCAATGATTTATCAAAATTCAAAATATAAAAACACTTGGCCAGAGCAAGAAATAGATGAAGGCGTTTATTACTATCGATTTTCCTATAGTACTTGTGGGCCTGTAAATAGTTGGTTGCAGGTGATTAAATAAAAGTATATTCTAAAAAATGCCTCGAAATAAAAATTATATCGAGGCATTTTTCAATTAAATAGTTTGAGCAACAATACTGTAAGAAAAAATTTTCAAATCACTAATTTCTTATTTAACATTCGTAGGCGTCGTTGTCAAATACCTTCTTTTCCATTTTGGATAGCGCAATTGTCTTATATCTTCCATTACATTGAAATAACTCCCTGCCCAATAATTTCGAAGACCATTACCAATTACCATTCCTTGAATACGCTCATGTAAAAGAATTTCTTTCGTACTCATATTAAAGAAAACCACATGATAGTATGCACCACCGTATGATTTGTTCAAGCATTCAGTTATAAAAATTAAGCCAATACCACTTTTATTTATTAAGGGATAATTTGCAACAATTGATTGAATATAATCTGGTGTATAATACGGAGTAGAAGGCACTTCCAAAGAATCTAATAATGCTGCTGCATTAAGTGTTTTTACCATTTGAATGTCATTCACCACAGTTTTGTGGTAAATCATTTTTGGAATGGAATATTTTTCGGGTTCGTCTAAAATCAATTGATTCCATTCTGGATAGTATTTATCTCGTAATTCTAGCGCAGTGATAGGTGTTACGCCCCCGAATTGACTCATTTTACCAACAATTTTTGTGTGAGAATAATCAATCCCCAGCCAAGTAATTTCAGTACTTGGATTAAAGATATCTTGAACTGTTTGCGAAAAACAAGGAGAAAATATAAAGAAGGAAAGTAAGGCGACAAGTATACGTTTCATAACAAATAATAGACAACGGGAATTCTGAATGTAATTAAGGGTAAATATATTTTCTGTGAAATAATATTGCAACAAAACCTTTCAACCTACCATGTTGGGGCAGTCTTGCTTTTTGTATTATTGACCTTGCCATTATATTTTTTCTGCCATTTATAATAGCCATCTTCACGGATGTAATCCATTACCTTACTAATGGAAGTAGCCCAATAATTGCGCAAACCAAAGCCGCCGGCCGCACCTTTTAATCGCTCTTGGAGTAAGACTGTTTTTGTTTCAATATTAAAAAAAACTACGTGGTAATAGGCTTCATCTGTTGCCTTATCCATACTCTCTGCAATAAATACCAAACCAATTCCCGTTTTACCATCAATTGGATAGTTTGAAATAAATTGTTGGATTTCTGTGGTGGTATAATTCGGTGTTGTAATCGCTTCCATAGAATCAAGTGAGACAGAAGCATTTAATTTTTTCACCATACTCACATCTTTTGCAACACTGCCTCTATGAATCATACTTTGAATATTATATTTTTCAGGCTCAGACAGTATCAATTGATTCCATGCTGGATAATAACTATCGCGCAATTCTTGGGGAGAAGTAGGACTTTTTCCACCGAAGGAGCCTATAGAACCTATAATTTTGCACTGTGAATAATCGATACCAAACCATGTTACGCGCATATCGTAATTTTTAAAAATATCTTCTACGGTTTGAGCTTGGGAGTGAAAACACAAAAGCAAACATAGGCACACAAGCGGTATACTTTTTTTAATCATAGCATTATGGACATTAAAATTGAAAATCAAACAAAGGTACTCAAAATACTTTAACGACAAATGGCAGCCAACCATTAATATGTATCAAAACCTTTATAATTCAATAGGTTGCGAAACTAAAAAGATATCTAATGAAGTAGTATAAAAAATGCTGTGGATTAATTGGCCCTTTCCTTTTTAACCTGCCCGAAAAGCATTAATTTTGGACCTTAAAATCACCATCGAAACATATGTTTACTGCACCCATTCGCACAACAGTAAGAGACACTCAAATTTTTGATTTAATCTCTAAAGAAGCTCACCGTCAAGAAGAAGGTATCGAGTTAATTGCTTCAGAAAATTTCACTTCAAAACAAGTGATGGAAGCAACGGGAAGTGTATTAACCAACAAATATGCGGAAGGCCTACCGGGCAAGCGCTATTATGGTGGTTGCCAAGTGGTGGATCAAGTAGAGCAAATTGCTATTGATCGTTTAAAAAAATTATTCGGCGCAGAGTGGGCAAACGTACAACCACACTCGGGTGCACAAGCAAATGCTGCCATCATGATTGCATGTTTAAATCCTGGGGATTCAATCTTAGGCTTTGACTTATCACATGGTGGTCACCTTTCGCACGGTTCTCCAGTGAATATGTCTGGTAAATATTTTCAAGCACATTTTTATGGTGTTGAAAAGGACAATGGCTTAATCAACATGGATATCGTTGAAGCGATTGCATTAAAAGTAAAGCCTAAAATGATTATTTGCGGTGCTTCAGCGTACTCTCGTGATTGGGACTATGTTCGTTTCCGCAAAATAGCTGACAGTGTTGGCGCATTATTATTAGCTGATATTTCTCACCCTGCAGGTTTAATAGCTAAGGGTTTATTAAATGATCCAATCCCTCATTGCCACATCGTTTCTACTACTACACACAAGACGCTAAGAGGCCCTCGTGGTGGTGTTATTATGATGGGTAAAGATTTTGAAAACCCATTTGGTTTAAAAACACCAAAAGGAGATGTACGCATGATGTCGAATGTATTGGACATGGGCGTTTTCCCTGGTACACAAGGTGGTCCGTTGGAACACGTAATTGCTGCAAAAGCAATTGCATTTGGCGAAGCATTATCAGATGATTATTTAAAGTATGCACAACAAATAAAAAAGAATGCTCAAATAATGGCTGAAGCATTCTTGAAAAAAGGATACGATATTATTTCTGGGGGTACAGACAACCACTTGATGCTAATCGACCTTAGAAGCAAAGGCTTGACAGGTAAAGAAGCTGAAAATGCATTGATTCGTGCAGATATTACCATCAATAAAAACATGGTGCCATTTGACGACAAATCACCATTCGTTACTTCAGGTATGCGTGTAGGTACTGCTGCTATTACAAGTCGTGGTATGAAAGACGATGACATGATCCGAATTGTAGAAATGATCGATAGCGTATTGATGAACCAAACAAAAGATTCTGTAATCGAAACGGTTCGTAAAGATATAAACAACTGGATGGCAGAGTATCCTTTGTATATCTAATTCAACATGTATTAATCCCCAATTAAGTGGACGATAAAATAGTAAAAAAAGAAATGTCCTTTTTTGATCACATAGATGAACTAAGGAAACATTTAATGAAATCAATGATTGCGGTGATAGTCTTGGCTATCATCGCTTTTATTTACATGGATTTTATCTTTCATGAAATTTTAATGGCACCTTCAAGGCCAGATTTTTTTACCTTCAGAATATTATGCCAATACTTTGATTTTTGTGTGGGTAACATGAATTTCACATTGATGAGCCGTACCATGACAGGGCAGTTCTCCATGCACATTATGACGGCGATAATTGCGGGCTTAATTGCGGCGTTTCCATTTATAGTATATCAAATATGGGCTTTTATAGCACCAGCGCTACACGAAAAAGAACGTAGAAATGTAAAGGGAGTTGTATTTGGTGTTTCCATCTTGTTTTTCATCGGTATTCTTTTCGGTTATTATATCATTGCACCATTAGCCATTAACTTTCTAGCAAATTATCAGTTAGATCCTTCTATTGAAAATAATTTTGATGTAAGCTCTTATATCTCTACGTTGAGTATGATGGCTTTGGGCGGAGGAATTATATTTCAACTTCCCGTTGTTGTCTACTTCTTATCCTTGATGGGTATAATGACTCCAATGGTGATGAGACATTACAGAAGACATGCGATACTAGTAATGGCAGTAATTGCTGCAATTGTAACACCTTCTCCAGATATGCTAAGTCAGATGTTGATGCTTATACCGATGCTTTTATTGTATGAAGGAAGTATATTTGTAAGTGCTATTGTTTATAAAAGGAAATTAAAAGAAGCGGAAGAAAATTAATTTATTATGTCATATACCATTGCATTAGGTGGCGATCACGCTGGCTATACCTATAAAAAAGAAGTGATTGCTTATTTAGAATCTCAAGGCCATAAGACGATAGACTGTGGTCCGTTTTCAGAGGCTTCTGTAGATTATCCAGACTTCTCTCACCCTGTTGCAGAAGCGGTTGAATCAGGTAAAGCAACCTTTGGCATTTTAATTTGCGGCAGTGGCAACGGTGTGTGTATGACGGCAAACAAACATCAAGATATTCGTGCGGGTCTTTGCTGGACACCTGAAATAGCAATGCTTACACGTCAACATAATAATGCAAATGTACTGTGTTTGCCAGCACGTTTTATTCCAATTGAAGAAGCTATTGCCTGTGTAAAAATGTTTGTAGAAACTCCGTTTGAAGGCGGCAGACATGAAGGCAGAGTAAATAAAATTGCTTGTTGTTAATTAATCCTACTTCGTCATTTTATACAACAGAATTAAATTTTAATTGCTGCGAAGCTTGCTGTGTGTCTTTTCGACCAACAACTACTTGCTAATAAATTGCGACAAAGTACAAACTTGAAAAAGTAAAATTAAGAATAGAACCCCGAATAAAAAATCCCTACACAACTGTGTAGGGATTTTTTATTTTCTCAAGCGATATGTTTTTTTATCGTAGGAAGGTTCATAATAATCAGCAAGCTCGGGTATCCGTTCAATAAGACTTGGCATAATACCAATTTGGTCCAAAATATACTCAGGCTTATTGTCCATTACGTTCGAGTAAATAAAAGAAATATTATTGTAATTGGTCAAATCTCCAAAATGTCTCAAAGATAGATTCCAAGATGTATATATCGTAGACTGCTTATTGTGAATAAGAGCTGCAGGGTTGGGACCTAATAGTAACACATTTTTGTTTTGGATAACATCTCCATTAAAACGTACTTCTGCATCTCTATAAATTAATATTTTAGAGGAATGGGCTTCTAATTTTTCGGTATCAAGGTTTTTGTGATAGATGTGAAGTCCCACAAATGTAAAAATTACTAGCCACAACAAACTTTCTTTCAACCACAATCGATCAATTTCTAAAAATAAAAATACTGTGAAGAACGTAAAAACTGGAATCAATATATAGATGTTGTAACAAACCCGTTCATTCATGATAAAATAAGCTACGAGTCCATTGACAAACCACATAACCATTATTTTCATGGATGAATATTGGTAATTTAAGAACGTGCTTTTAGAAACAGTAAAAAAGAAAGCTATAACGGAAAGAATCGTGGCGGGCAAAGCCACTTGAATGATGGAATATAAATCAACGTAATTTTGTGGTCGGCCATAGATTGTACTTTGTATTAAGTTACTTAATACTTCATTTAAGGAACCATTTAAATAGTAATAGGAGAACACCATCATCCATGGAAAAACAAAAGCAGAAATTAACTGGAAGAAACGTTTAACATCAAAAGAACTAAATACGGCAAAAGAATAAATAATAAAGACAATAAAAAAAGCGAATGGTAGGTAGAACAAAGAGGCAATACCAAGGCATGCACCAGCAAAAAAGTGATTTTTTGATTTTTCGCCCATACGCACATCTTTAAATAAGAAATACATAACAGGCAACATAAATGTTAACCCCAATTGCACAGGTGATAGAGAAAAGAAATCATAATTTAAAGAGCTAAACAACACATAAAAAAATGCGGGATAAGCTGTTTTTTGATCGTATATATTGGTATTGGAGACGTAGTAGTTAAACAAAAAGGCTTGCAAAATGCACAACAGCAAGGATAATATGCGGAGCGCTAGAATAGATTTTCCGAAAACCAACTCAATGACATAATATGTGCCAGCACTGAATGGCTCTAAAGACGTCCAGATATCTTTATAAAGAACTCTATGGTCGGCCATTATTTCACCAATACTCAACCATTGTAAGGTTGGAATGATAACAATTTCATCTGATAGCCAATAAAAACGCGCTAAGAATGCAAGTATAGCAATAACTATAAATCGTACCGGATCAATATTCTTTAAAAATTGTAACACAAGCTTTCTATTTTTTATGCCAAATTAAGCATTTTTTTGCTTTCCATATCAGTATACTAGACATAAGCCGACTCTTTTTTGTATTTTTGTAGTCCCTTCTAGAAGGTAGTATTAACAAAAGGACGAATATGGAAAGCGTAAGACAACAAAAAGTAGCAAGATTGATTCAGAAAGAGATGGCAGATATTTTTTTGAAAGAAAGTCGGATGCTATTTGGTAATGTGTTTATCTCCATAACTACGGTTCGAATGAGTCCAGATTTGAGTGTTGCTAAATTATATTTGAGCATCATGTTGGTTGAGGATAAAAAATCATTTTTAAAGCAAATTCAAACTGAGATTAAACCCTTGCGTAAATTATTGGGAGATCGCATTCGCAAACAAGTGCGTATTATACCCGAGATTATTTTCTATTTGGATGACAATGTTGACTATGCCAACCACATGGATGATGTTATCTCTAAAATCACAATCCCTAAAAAAGAAGACGAAAATTTTGACCCCAAACAATATCCTGGGTTGAAAGACTAATTATACAATCGGTTGAAATCCATTTTATTTATTGCGCGACACTATTATTTTTCTGGCAAGAATTTACTTCTTATCAATGTAATATCTATGTTGTCCATACTTGTTGTGGCTGTTATAACGATGTCGCTCGTTATAGGAATGTCGGTTTTTAACGGAATGGAAAATTTAATTCGCTCTTTGTACAATTCGTTTGATCCGGAATTAAAGATCTCGCCCGTCGAAGGAAAAACATTTTTAATGACAGATAGCCTGCACAAGCTCATTCAGCAAACAGATGGCGTATTTATCATTACGGAAGTGATTGAAGACAATGCAGTTTTAAGATATAAAAACGAATCGGATGTAATTAAAATCAAAGGCTTATCCGAAAATTTTTTGCAACAACATCGTATGGATTCCTTTATTGTAGCGGGTAACATGAAGTTGGAAAAACAAGGAAGAGAGTTTGCCATTATTGGCAGAGGTGTGCAATACAAATTATCTGTACCACTAAACAATCAATTCGCACCTGTACAAATTTATTATCCAGATAAAGACAAAATTAAAAACCCAAGCTCTTTTGATGCATTTAAAATTAAAAGCATACAAGTAGGCGGCGTTTTTGCTATTGAAAAACAATACGACGACAACTATATTTTTGTACCACTTTCGTTTACGAAAGAGTTAATGAATTTCGAAAATGAACGCACTTCCTTAGAAGTAAAAGTTTCGAAAGGATATGACATCAACTCCGTTCGAAATACATTACGCGAAGTATTGGGAGACAAATTCTCAGTATTAAATAGCGACGAGCAACACAAAGGTTTATTGAAAGCTATTAAAGTCGAAAAATTTGTCGTCAATATCATGCTCAGCTTTATTTTAGCAATTTCATCTGTAGGTATATTCTTTTGTCTTACCATGTTAACCTTGAATAAAAGAAAAGATATTGCTGTATTAAAGTCAATGGGTGCCACTAAAACATTTATCCGGAATATTTTTATGACCGAAGGAATGATGATTGCAATTACAGGCGCAACCATCGGAATGGCTGTTGGTGTGGGTATTTGTTATTTACAACAACATTACGGACTTGTTTCCATTGGCACAGAAACATCCGTGATTGATGAATATCCCGTAGAGTTAAGAATGGCCGATTTAATTTGGATAGCTTGTACTGTAATATGTATTTCATTTGCCGCTTCTATACGCCCCTCTATTATAGCATCTAAGCTTGAATTGAAGAAATATCTATAATATAGAGACATGCATTTTTGTGAATAAATAGTATACATTCTTGCCCAAAACAACATTCTAGTTTAGTATATTGTAAATTCCTTTTAGTGAAAATAAAGAGAAAACAGTGTCATCACGTTTCTTTTTCATGAATGGAATTAAACAAGCTAGGCGTGAAAGTATCAACTACCGAACCATTTCAAATCATATACTCATTGTTCGAACATGAATACTTGGGATATCTGTTTGAATCATTTGTTATTCAATTGGATCATCAACGTAGACTTACGCTGAAACATCAAAATATTTCCGCTAAAAACGCAGATGAGTTTGCACGTGAATTAGACGAGGTAGATTATAAATTGATAGATTTGATTGACTCCATTCAACAAGAAGCAGTCGTTAAAAAATTCTATAATAAAAAAATAACCCCGCCAGAATTTTTTCTTAAAATATACAATAAAGAAAAAGGCGACGAATTAATTCAGGATGCGATACGCTCTTACATTGAAATTCGAAAGAATGAAATTTTGTGTTTGCTCGAAACTAAAATCCTTTTTGAAATGGGGCACGATGGCGAGCCTACTTGGAAACGCTTGTCTATAGCTCCTAAAAAAGCAAATGTCTTATTTCACTTCATGCGCAATGAAGACAACACCCATTATTTCCCAAGTATAAAATACGACGGAGAAAAAGTAGATTTTCAATACAAGAACGCAATCATTGTGTGTAGTTTACCTGCATGGTTGTTGGTTGAAAATACAATTTTTCATTTTAATAAAGATGTGGATGGCAACAAGCTTAAACCATTTTTAAATAAAAAATTCATCTTAGTTCCACGTAAAATGGAAGAGATGTATTATGAGAAATTTGTTACCCAAATCATTTCATCCTTTGATGTACATGCAAAGGGTTTCACCATACATGCAGAGGAGTATGCTCCTAAGCCCGTATTGACTTTAACAGAATTGGCAACCACTAAAGCGCCAGCGTCTTTATTTGACACAGGAAATGCAGCAGTAGCAGTTAAAGAAGAAAATAAAATTTTATTGAGTCTAGATTTCCAATACGGAAGCTTTATATTTTCATCTGACAAACTGTCTCCATCATTTGTAAAAATGGAGAAGACGGAAGATTCGTATGTATTTCATAAAGTAAAACGAGATTCGGAAAAAGAAAAAAACTTTTTGAATGTACTTCGTAATTCAGATCTAGAATTTAAAAGCGGAAAAGTTACCTTAGAAAAATCAAAAATATTTTCTTGGTTGGCTACCAATCGTGAAAGCCTAGAAGCACAAGGCTTGGTAATCCGCCAGAATTTAAAAGATGGCAAACGCTATTTTGTTGGCAGTTCTTCCATTAGCCTAGAAGTAAAAGAAAATAATGATTGGTTCGATATTCATGCAGTTGTTCGGTTTGGAGAATTTGAAATTCCATTTTTAAAATTAAAACAGTACATACTGAAAAAGAAAAAAGAATTTATTTTACCTAATGGAGAAATTGCAGTAATTCCTGAAGCATGGTTTAGTCAGTACTCAGATTTATTTTCGTTTATGGAGCAAGATTCAGACGATTTTAAATTGCGTAAACACCACATGGCTTTAGTGAAAGAATTGCAATCGGATCGTTTGGCGAATGTATCCATGGATCAAAAATTGGAACGCTTACGTGACTTTCAAGAGATTGAAGACTATGATTTGCCTGTTGAATTTAAAGGAGAGTTACGTGCCTACCAAAAAGCTGGATATAATTGGATGCGCTTCTTGCATCAATATAATTTTGGAGGCTGCTTAGCTGATGACATGGGTTTGGGTAAAACGGTACAGACTCTTGCCTTATTGCAATCGTTGCAAAAACAAGCCGAAGGGAAAGCAAGTTTACTTATCATGCCTACATCCCTTGTATACAACTGGGAAATGGAGGCCAAAAAGTTTACACCTGAATTAAAAATTTTAAATTTTACAGGAATAGGTAGAGATAAAAATGTTGAACAGTTTAAAGACTACGACCTTATCATCACCTCTTACGGAACTGTCCGTGTAGATATTGATTTGTTCAAACAATATCAATTCTATTACACCATTTTGGATGAATCTCAGGTAATCAAAAACCCGGAATCCATTATCGCAAAATCAGTTAAAGAACTAAATACCAAATACCGACTTATACTTACAGGTACGCCTGTAGAAAATAGCACCATGGATCTATGGTCGCAAATGACTTTTGTTAATCCTGGCTTATTGGGTACACAACAGTTTTTCAAAAATGAGTTTTTAAATCCGATTGAAAAGAAAAACGATGAGTTGAAAACAAAACGCTTGTACAGTATTATCAAGCCGTTTATTCTTCGTAGGCATAAATTACAAGTTGCAAAAGACTTGCCTGAAAAAATTGAAAACGTGCATTATTGCATCATGACAACGGAGCAAGAGGAAGAATACGAAAAAACAAAATCGAATTATAGAAACTTAATCCTGGAATCCATTGATGAAAAAGGCTTAGGTGGAAGTCAAATATTATTGCTTCAGGGTTTAACAAAATTGCGACAAATTGCCAATCACCCAAGTTTGGTAGATGAAGCGTTTGAAGGAAGTTCAGGTAAAATGGATGATGTGAATCACATGCTTCATAACGCGTTGGATCTTGATCATAAAATTCTTGTATTCTCTCAATTTGTAAAGCACTTACAATTGTATGCAAAACAATTAGACAAGGCAGGTATTAAATATGCATACCTCGACGGACAAACTAAAAACAGGCAAGCAGAAGTAGATCGTTTTCAAAAGGAGGAAGGAATACGTGTATTCTTAATCTCATTGAAAGCAGGTGGTGTTGGATTAAACTTAACAGCTGCAGATTATGTGTTCTTATTAGACCCATGGTGGAACCCAGCAGTAGAAGCACAAGCCGTAGATAGAGCGCACCGAATCGGGCAAAAGAATACCGTATTCACCTATAAATTTATTACGAAGAATACGGTTGAAGAAAAAATACTGAACCTTCAGAAAAATAAATTGAAGTTGGCAAATGATTTAATTAGTTCTGAAGAAACATTCTTTAAAGCTTTAAGCAAAGATGATATTCAGTCCATCTTTGATTAATAAAGCTTAAGGACTAAAACAAAAATTCGAGCTATCAGATATTCTTTATTCAATAGTATTTTCACTAATAAAGAATAAATAAACCACTTATAAAATAAAACCCTTCTTATAAATACGTTTATAAGAAGGGTTTTATTTTATAAGAAACAAGAATTAGCTATTGTAGCTGTATTTGGAGTTCCCGACTGCACAGGCTTTCGGCATGTATTAAAGATTATGCGGGCATGGCCAACTATATAGTAGCCACGAATATTAAATTAAATATTAAATTGTCCTGCAGCTTCAGGTTGGAATACAATTTCCTCAATACGTATTTTTGTCATACCAGCTGGTACGCACCATTCAATTTCATCACCGACTTTATAACCGATCAATGCCGTAGCAATCGGAGAGAAGATGGATATTTTATTGTTTTTTAAATCTGCTTTATCTGGATAGACAAGTTGAAATTCAACTGTTCTTTTAGAATCTAAAAAAGCAATTTTTACAATGGAGTTCATCGTTACCACATCGCTAGGTATTTCTTCAGGCTCCAATTGTTGACCTAGTCGCAATTCTTTCATCAAATTTGTGGCTTCTACCACAGTGATTGAATTTGCTTGTTTTGCATCACTGATGCATTTTTGAATTCTTGAAAAGTCAAGTTTGTTTATTACCGTTTGCATGATGTATCGAGTTTAAGTGATTGCAGAAAATAGCATGCCAATAACCGTGACATACGGGTTTATTGGTAGCTACATGTATATAATTACGTATTTACAATAGGATATTCTGCTTCTATATAGTGTATATGAAGAAAAAGACCGAATTGTATGTATTCTAACAAGTTGTGCAAAAAGCGTACCGATAAAATAATTTATTGAGAAAGGCTTACAGAATTTTCAGCATCCATTTATGTACACAATTCTAGATTGAAAGGAATGCTTGTTAAGAATATAGTTTAAATACTATTAGAAATAAAATCGATTAAAAGCAATTATCTAATTACTATATAAAAAAGATGAAAAACAGAAAGAGCCAAGTTATTAAAGGGAATAATAAGTAGTAAAATTTTAAAAGACTCTTTTTTATAAATGCGTATCCTACAAAAAACACATCCAATAAAAATACAATTGAATATAATAATAAGGGAAGAATGAAAGTTGTTGTATGCGAACTACTGAAATTTAATATGAAAGCGATAATAGCAAAACAAAAAATATGTATAGTTAGTAGTGAAAAGAAAGTTTTTCTTCTATCAGTAAATGGCATGATTATTTTTTCTCGTAGTTTGAATAATGCATAAAAGCGCTCTTCCATTAACAATTTCAAGAGGGCATCAATCTGCTCATCTTGGGCTTCTTCAAAGCTAAATTTTACAGGTTTTGGCTTGATATCTATAGATACAAGTTAATTGATTTTACGGAATAGCTATGATGTAACGTGTAAGCAATTAACATAAGATAACAAAAACAAAATTCATCCACCTATAGTTTATTATTCAATAAACTATAGGTATTATTACATAGTTTTCGGAATGCTTTTTTAAAACGTAAAAAGGCAAATCAAGCCGTAACAAATAAGACAAATTCTATTTGCTGTTCATTTCACGATTCATTAGTACTAAAAGTTAATCATGGTTGTTTATACGTTTAGCACATAAATGAAAAGGCAGATATGAATTTCATAACAAATCAATGACTATGCAAGATCCAATAATAGAGTTAAAAAGTACCATTAAAGAACGTACGTTTCAATTTGAAACACAGTCTAAATTGAGGGTGCTAAATATGTATTTTGAAAACCATATCACATGCACGGTAAAGCAAACATTTTTAGAATGGCTTGATGAGTACACAGACGAAGATGGCCATACCACGCATGAAGGATATGTAATTCAAGTAGACATCTCTGATGTTAACCAATCCGCCACGGATGAACTCAATCTGCTTATTGCAGAAATCAATACCGTAACCAATAAAGTTATCATTCGAACCGATTGTTATGGCTCTATTGAAGAAGTATTAAACATAGATGAAATTCTTTCGAAGTGGAAAAAGCTTCGGCCAATATTATTTGAAAAACATAAAAGCAAACCCAACGCCAACGATTTTCTTGACGCCTTTGAAAAACAATTTACAGAGGTTGAAGAAATAGAAGCGGCATTAGAGAACAAGGGCGTCTATGGTATTTTATTTTCAGGCATTTATAATAGAGATTATGGGAAAATATATGGTTATACGTACGAATATTATAAAACCATTCACAATTATTTCAACCAAATTGATTTGCCCTTAAAATCTACCTATCAAATAAGTCCCAAAGAAAAACAAACGCTTAAATCAGGCACTCGGGACTGGGGCGTTTTCTCAGATTTCGAAACTAAAAAATACCTAGAAATAGAATGTACCAATACGGTGATTAATGAAGTTGAATTCAAACGTTCAGATTTTGATTCAACGATCAAAACGATGCAAGATTCTTTAAAAGCAAAAGTTGAGCTTGTGCTCACAAATCAAGAAGACTATTGTGTAGATGCTGAAAATGGTTGGTTTATAAATGCCAAGCAAGTATTGAAAGTAGAAGTTGCTGGGGTTTACATGAACGAACAACAACACACGCTTACATTTTTAAATAGCTAAGGCATGGCAGGCTAAAAATATATACCCAGTGGCGTATGGCTTACCTGTGATAAAGGAGCTATTCCGAGTCAATTTACTTCAACACCCAAAACGATTAAATTATACGGCAAATTTTTCGCCACAGAAGCAGATTTGATACCAATGTTAAACATACAACCTTTTGGAGTATGTTCTGTTGATGGGTATCCGTGTATGCCAATACCCGTGCAGTGGTTAGATGTGCTAGACGGCGGCTTAAAAGTTTCAGGATTTAAACCCTTATTGGACTGTAGTAAATGTCAATGTGCAAAATCTGGAAAGATGGAAATACATATGACAAAGGCCGATGCCGACAATCATTTAATGGCAAAAGGCATACAAGAAGGTGCAAGTCTAGCCAAAGAAGTTTCTATGTGGGCATTTGTAGGCGCCATTGCATTAGGGACTGCAGGTATCATTTGTGCTTGCACAGGCGTGGGTGCTGTAGCGACTCCATTTTTGTTTGCCGCGGCAGTCGAATGCATGGAAGTTGCTGCTGTAAGTTTTGAGCTAGCCATAGCGGCCGACGCTGCAGCCTTTGTAGTAGAACCAAACAAAGAAAATGGATGGGTAGTAGTTGCCGATGCTGGGATATTAATAGGCGGTAAAATTATTGGGAAAGGTTTAGGTATCTTAGCCGAAGATTTATTGGCAACAGGCATAGGCAGAAAAATTGCCATTGCAGTAGAAGATGCTGTAATTGCGAAACCTAGATTTAAAATAGAAGGCCAACGCGAGGGAGGACCTGGCAAGTGGACAAAGGGATATAATCGTAGAGGAAAAGGTATGAAGTACCAATTTGATAAATCAGGCACAAAGTCTGAATATCGGGTTGGTACGATACACATGAAAAGCGGAAAGAAAAATTTTGATGATTATGATCCCAACACAAAAGAATTTATTGATTATAAAGATTGGAACAATGGCTATCCACCAAAGAATACCCGAATGGAAGAATCTGCATTTAGAGATGCGACAAAGCAAGCAAAAATTGCGAAAGAACACAATACGGTAACGAGGTGGGAAGTATCAAATGAAGCCGGAAAAGCAAGACTAGAGGAACTAATTTTTGATGGCGTTGACAAAGAATTATGGCCATATATTAAAGTTGTAGTAAATTTAAAATAAGGATGAAAGAATTAAAAATTAGAGCACATTTTAAGCACGACCCACTTACGGTAAAAGTATTTACGGAGAAGGCAGAAGCATATTTGAAGTTGCTTCAAAGAATACAACCCAAATTTGCGGACTTTTTGATATTACAGACAGGTTTGGAAAAAACTCCCATTAAAGCAGACTACAGCAATTTTAAAGAGTTGTTTTATAAGGGATGTTTTGATAAAGATTGGGCTTATACAAATTTAGACAAACATGGAAATGGGACGGATGAAAGTACAGGAGATTTTATGGTTTGGATTTCAAACAGAAAAAGACAGACAGATGATCAATTTCTTATAAAATTTTCAATAAACAACGATGATTTGAAAAACAATCATAGTACCGTCCAAATTGATTTACCTGTAAATGAGGATGTATTTTTTGATTGGAAATTTTGTTCTGAACTATTAAAAGTAACTGCAGCGTTTTGGAATGCTGAATTTGCCAGCATTTATACCCTCGATTTTGCAAGGAAAGTAGTTGGGAAAAATACAAGTTTTGATATTGGTTGGATCAATTATTTCCCAAACCAAGATATTTTAGGTCTTATCACCATAAAAGATGTAGACAGTATTGTACAAACAAATCTGGGGCAATGTATTGTCACCATTACAGAGAGTATGCCCGATGATAACAATCCAGAATACGTAGATAAGGCAATAAAATTCAGGGATAAAATAACACCACACGGACTTTTAAATTGGAAACAAGAGTAAGGCAAGGAAGCATTTCTAATAATACCTTTATATTTAAGGGTTGATAATGGAGACAAGTACAAATAGGCCCCTTCCTATCAAAAATTTGAATTATCTCTCATTTAAATGTATTTTTATAGAAATACCTTTTAGAATTGATTTGGAATGAATATTCATTATTTTCAACATGTTCCTTTTGAGGGACTTGCTTGTATGGAAGATTGGGTTAGACGCCCTAGCAATAAAGTTACCGCAACGCGTTTTTATGAAGATGGGCGCATGCCTTTTGTAGAATTGTTTGATGTATTAATAGTTTTAGGTGGTCCTATGAGTGTGCACGATGAAAAAGCATATCCATGGTTGGAACAAGAAAAAATATTGATTCAAAAAGCAATTGAGCGTGGCAAGAAAGTAATTGGAATTTGTTTGGGAGCACAGCTCATAGCGGAAGCTTTAGGCGCGTCGGTTTATAAAAATACATTTAGAGAAATTGGCTGGTTACCTGTTAGCAAAACTCCTGCAGCTAAAAAAATCGAACTGTTTTCAGATTTGCCCGACACGATGGATGTGTTTCACTGGCATGGTGAAACCTTTGATTTACCAAAAGGTGCTACGCATTTATTATCGTCTGAAGCATGCGTCAATCAAGCATTTTCATATGGTGACAATGTGCTTGCCTTACAATTCCACATGGAGATGACCAGCGAAGCAATTAAAACGATTACGGAGTTTTGTCAAGACGAATTGGTTGAAGGCCCTTATATTCATAAAGAAGAAACGTTTTACAACGACGATAATATTGTTCGCACAAACCAATGGATGTATCAATTATTAAATAAATTTACACAATAATAATCGTTACCGTTTTATCATAAAAAAGCGAATTGAATATTTTCAGTCCGTTTTTTTATCGTTCCAGATTGTTTCCTGTTTTGATTTCTATGTTTGAATATAGATTTCAACAATATGAAAAAGGGACAAAAAAATATACTTTTATTTTCATTACTGCTGCTATATTATTTAGCTTTTACTACCTATTGTAAAGCTCAAATTAGTCCGCCAGGACTAGGAGCATCTAACACCGCATCTTGGATGGCATTGGGTATTCGACAATCGCTAGATTCATCAAATAAGATACAATCCTTTACCTATGTTGGCTTGGGAAGAACTAGTGGACCTGTTTCACAAAACCCGTATTATAGGCAAGCTATTTTTGTACTCAACCAAGAATTTTATCATAGCTTTCACAAACATTGGCGCTATTCTGCAGCAGTTAGCTATCGTAATCAAAACGAATATAACGACCATGAGCCTTACGAATCGGCTTCTCCAGCACATTCTCAAGAGTTCAGAGTATATGGAAGGTATATGTATCAATTAAAAGTAAAAAGATTTAAATTTGTTGCAACCTATAGGCAGGAGTTTAGATCTTTCTTTAAACCAGATTTTGATCCAAGTCAAAGCCCATATCAATTACGAAGTCGTTTTAGATTGCAAGCAGCCGTTACCTTAGACAACCATAAAGTACACCGATTGAGCGCAAGCTTTGAAACCTTATTTTCTGCGAGTCAAATTTCGAATACATCTACTGCTTGGTCTACTTTTGGATACAAAGAAGCACGATTTTGTTTTTATTATTCTGTAGACCCCAGAAATGCCTCGCTTATTTTTAATGTAGGCTATATGAATGATTTAATCGGTAGAGGTGCGGATGTTCAAAGTGTTAGTTACCTCGCTTTCGATGTAATTTGGGAAAATCCTTTTAAAGCATTTCAACGGGAAGATTTAAAACCAATTGAATAATTGGAAATAAGGAACAATGTTTTTTAAAATTTCTACATTTTAATGGCATTCAATACTATTTTGTAAAACCTTTTTTCATTTTCATTTATACTATTCGTACTTTGTATGTTCCTAATTACAAATGTATGGCTAAAGTTAAATCCTCGTATTTCTGTCAAAGTTGTGGCGCACAATCACCAAAGTGGGTGGGCCGTTGTCCTTCTTGCGGCGAATGGAATACCTACGTAGAAGAAATTATCCAGAAAGAAGATAAAACTTCTTGGAATAGCAGTTCTACAAAAGTAGCACAACGCCCACGTCACTTAAAGGAAATTACATACAGTCAAGAGCAACGCATTGTAACACCTGATGGCGAGTTGAATAGAGTATTGGGAGGTGGCATTGTGCCGGGTTCAATTGTATTAATTGGCGGCGAACCAGGTATAGGTAAATCTACGTTAATGTTGCAAGTGGCTTTAAAACTTTCTACAATAAAAGTATTGTATGTGTCAGGAGAAGAGAGTGAGCAACAAATTAAAATGCGTGCCGAACGAATTGAAGTACCTTCGGACGCGTGCTATATTTTAACAGAAACATCTACTCAAAATATTTTTAAACAAATTGAAATACTCCAGCCAGAAGTGTTGGTTATTGATTCCATACAAACCTTACATTCAGCGTTTATCGAGTCTGCAGCCGGTAGCATTTCACAAGTGCGTGAATGTACAGCCGAATTATTAAAGTATGCTAAAGAAAGTGGAACACCTGTTTTCTTGATTGGACATATTACAAAAGAAGGCACCTTGGCTGGTCCGAAAGTATTAGAGCACATGGTTGATACGGTATTGCAATTTGAAGGGGATCAACATTTATCATATCGTATTTTACGCACAACAAAAAATCGTTTTGGATCCACGTCCGAGTTGGGGATTTATCAAATGTCAGCAGAAGGTTTGCGTGAAGTAACCAACCCATCTGAAATATTATTATCGCAACGCGACGAGCCAATAAGTGGCATTGCAATAGGCGCAACGCTAGAAGGGAATAGACCTCTATTAATAGAAATACAATCACTCGTGAGTGCAGCAACATACGGTACGCCACAACGCAGCAGCACAGGCTTTGATTCTAAACGATTAAATATGTTATTGGCCGTTTTAGAAAAGAGGGGCGGCATGCGCTTTGGTGCGCAAGATGTATTTTTAAATATTGCCGGTGGGATTAAAGTAGAAGACCCTGCGCTTGACATGGCCGTATGCGTAAGTTTGGTTTCGTCGTTTAATGATGCAATAATCCCAGGGGACATGTGCTTTGCTGGAGAAGTAGGTTTGGGTGGAGAAATCAGAGCTGTAAACCGTGTGGAGCAACGCATTTCGGAAGCAGAAAAGTTAGGCTTCAAGCACATATTCATTTCTAAATACAATATGAAGAGCTTGGATCAAAAACGCTTTTCAATCCAACTACATGAAGTATCTCGTTTAGGAGAAGTATTTGATTCTCTTTTGAATAATTAATTTTAAAATGAATTTAAAAGATTCCTTGTTAGAAGCTCATAGCCTTTCGAATACAACGAAGATTCGAGATTGGGTGTTGGAATCAAAGAAGAATCTTAAAAAATTAATGGTTTTATTTTTAAGTCCAGATAAGAAATGCGCGCAACGCGCATCTTGGGTAGTAAGTAAGGTGTATGATATAAAACCTGAATGGCTTTATGTTTACGAAAGAGAGTTGATTGCAGCCTTAGAAAAACCTATACACGGAAGTATACGTAGAAATAGTTTAAGGATGTTGCAAACGATGTCCATTCAGGAAGAAAACCAAGGTAAATTGGTAGAGATTGTATTCGAAAGACTTATGGATGCAAAGGAAGAACTCGCTGTAAAAGCTTTTGCCATGACGGTTGCATATAATTTAGTGTTGCCTTATCCGGAATTACAATCAGAATTAAAAATAATTATTCAAGACCAATTACCTTTTGCCACACCGAGTTTTAAAAGTCGTGCCAATAAAATTTTAAGTAAAATATAACCTATGGATATTATTGCAGACATAGAATCACAATTAAAGCACATAGATTATCCGTTGATAAAACTTGGACTTTCTTTGTGCTTGGGCGCATTGATTGGCGCCGAGAGAGAGTATAAAAGTAAAGTTGCTGGGTTCAGAACAATCATATTAATTACCATCGGTTCTACTTTGTTTACACTTGTTTCTGTAGCATTGATGGGACAAGGAGATCCAACACGTATTGCATCAACGATTGTTACAGGCATTGGTTTCTTGGGCGCAGGGGTTATCTATAAAGAAACGGGTTCAGTTAGAGGCATTACAACAGCAGCAGTTATCTGGACAGCAGCAGCAATTGGTATGATGGTGGGCTTTGGCATGTTTGCGATTTCTATCATTTCAGTGGTATTGGTATTAATTATTTTACTTACTTTTTCTTGGGTACAACGATACATTGATCGCACAAGTAGAGAAAAAATCTATCGCTTGTATCTTGGCAATAATGTAGACAATATTCAATCGATTAAACAATTGATCAAATCGTTTAAATTAAGTCCAAAAATTGTTAATCAAGGGAAGCGCAAAGGCATGATATACTTGGTGATTGAGGTAGATGGACCTGTAAAATTCCATCACAATTTAATGAAATCACTATATCAATTGGATATAGTTGATTCATTTGATGTGTAAAGAATTAATAGTATCAAAAAAATGGGTGGCTTTATACAAAGCCACCCATTTTTTTGATACTATTAATTCTACAATCTTTATTTCAATTCCAATTTCCCAATTTTATATTCACTAGATAAATAACCTAATAGAAGAACTTGATTGTCGTCTACTTGAGCTGAAAACTTCGGTCGTGTCGCTATACCTTTTCCTTTATCTGGAGCAGGCATTAACACACGTTTTTTCAAATTTCCGTCACCATCAATTGATATTAAAGCCACTTGAGATTTCTGAGGATTTTTAGTTCTGTATTGTTTTGGAGAAAACTCTGTACCATTTACTGGGTTGTCATTATAAAAAATATACACAATGTCTTTATGTTCAAAAACGCCAATGGAAGAATAGAAGCCATAATCGTCTGTAGACACTTGAAATTTTGGAATGTTAGAACACCATGCTCGCTCGCCACTAGAGTTGAATTTAGTGACCATAACATTGTTGTAATAATAATAATAGGTAGTCCTTGTTGTGGTTCCGCCATTCGCATTCGTAGTTGTTGTTGTAACAACATTAACCCAATACTTCTCACTAATTACAACAACTTCTTCTTTATCGTTTACAAATAAATCAACGATGTCATAATTGTATAATTGATCTGTAGCTTTTGGTTTCTTTTTTTCAGGTTTATTCGGATCAGAGACTTCTTCATCTAAGGGTTTATTGTATACCACAGCTAAGAAGGCAGCATCAAATTCTTTTTGTTTCGCATAAACTACTTTTTTGTTTAGTAAATCAATCTTAGAAATAATGGTACCAGCTAACGCATTTAATTTCTTTTCAGAATAAAATCCAGGCACATACATAAACCGTGATTCTTTATCAATGATAATAGACAAGCCCGTTATTTTATTATCACCAACACGCAAGTCATATTCTTTGTATTCTTTTGTAGCCGTATAATAAGATAAAATATAATAATTGAAATCTATTTTATCGTCATTTGATTTATTATTAAGTTCTTCTCTTTTTAAATCTACACTATATACCAAATGGATGTTACTTGCATTATCAATGATATAATCAATGATTGTTGTATTAGATCCTTTATAGGGCAATTCAATAAATGACATACCCTTTTCTAAGAAATTTTCATCGATTATTTTATAGTGAAATTTTTCTTTTTCGTTGTTTTTTTCTTTAAAATTTGAAAATATTAAAATAGACTTTTCATCTTCAGACAACGTAACATCATAGGTTACAGATTTTTTTGAAGCTAAATTGTCAAATGAATTTACTTCATAAAGTTTTGGATCCAGCAAACCTTCCTTTGAAATGTAACTGGCAAAAAGTCTTTTTGTATCGGTTTTGCCATCATACAAACTTGAAAAAACAATAATTTTTGTTTTAGAAATAATGATATTTTCAAAAATCGTTTTGTCTTTTTTCGTCAAATAGACATCTAACTCTTTGGTCCAAAGCCAATTCATATTTAAATCGAACTTTTCTAAGGACGTATTAACACCAACGCCTTTTAAAATATAGAATCCAGATTCATCTTTACCTAACACATCTGATGGCAAAGACCCTCTGCTAACTTTATTCGGCGCACCCCAACGCACTTCAATATCTTGGGCATGCAATTGCTGAAAAGCAATTACAAAAAGGAATGAAAACGCAACGAAAATAATTTTCATATTAGTTTATATTTATAAGTAACTTTGACAAATATCTAAAAAATCCATTCAAATGAAACCTTTTAAATCGGTATTATTTTTTATTCTGTTCTGCTATGGCTCACATGCACAGACAGTACCAGATAATTCAGGTCAAATTAAGGTATATGATTCATATCAACCTTCAAAAAGTACTAAGAGCTTAAAAAGGAACAAGTTCTCAATAAACCCCTTAGGCGTTTTAATTGGCGATTATCCCTTGTATTATGAAAGAATGTTTGGTAATACATTTAGTATTGAACTAGCAGTTGGTGTAACCTATCAAAACTATATAGGAAATATAGTCGACATTGGAAGGGCCAATTCAAATTCGAATAGTGACGATGAAAAATTGTATAAATTAGGCCGCACGTTTAGCATTTCTCCAAAAGTATATCTTCAAGATGATGGTTTTGAAGGATCCTATTTGGCGCTGTGCTATCGTCACAGGTATTACGCAGATGATGCTATAACTTACCAAGGAAATCCTCTGCCAAGCGCTATGGGAGAATATAAAAAAATTAATAGCTTCACATTTAATTACGGGTATTTATTTTATTTAGGTAAAAATATCATTTTGGATTATTATGTAGGCATAGGCATCAACACCATTAGCGACTCATATGTAGTTTCCGAATACAACCAAAATTATTATAATGGCTGGCCTAACACCAGTCCCCAATATACTTATAAAAACGAAACCAAGAGTAGAACACTTCCTACTGGAATGATGGGGCTAAAATTTTCTTATGAATTTTAGCGAATTTTCAGATAATGGCATTTAATAAAAAAGACTACAATAGATGTAGTCTTTTTTCATTTAATTATCATCATAATCTTTATTCAATTTCAATCTAATATAGAACAGCAAGGAATGTTCTTCAACGGATACATATTTATCGCTTTTTGCAATTTTATTTAATTCTTGCACAATCAATTCGTATACATCAAAAGGGATGTCGATTTTTTTAGCGAGGGTCTCTACAAGTTCCATTTTTTGTGTTTCAGTTAGTGTATGCGTATATGCATTCACTTCTTTAATGATGGCGTCTTTTTGTTCTTCCGTTTGAAAAAATACACGTACTAATGTATTGTGCAAACTATCGTTTAATGCGATTGCTTCTTCTTTATTAATAACAAAATCAGATTCTGCTAAAAAGATATACAGAAACGAAACCAAATAATTAATATCCCAATGTTCTAATAGTCTGTCTTTCATAGTTGTTTTATAAGGTATAAAGGTATGGTATTTACAAGAATGTTTTAATAGAAAATTGAATTATTATATTTTATAAGTATCTAAATAACAAGGAATAAAAATTTTTTGCCAATATGTTTAAAATACTTAAACAAGTCTTCGTTTATATTTTCTGTAAAATGCGCAATCCTGTTGTATCTTGCAGTATAATTAACGAGCTCTAATGAAAGGCTTTTTTAAAAAGTATCTAGGTTTTATTTACCCTTCAAAAACATCTGCTGATAAAGCAGATGCTGATATAACACACGGTGAAAGAGATCAACTACATCCGCTAACTACAACAAGACCTGCTGAAGAACCCTATGTATTCAAATCTGCTGTGGAGGAAGAAGAGGGGTACGAGGCATTTGCTCGTTATTTATCTTTACGAATCATTCGAAAAGTAGATTTAGAGACTTTTCCAGAAGATGCATTTTATGTGCGTGAAATGTTGGACGACACGAAGACTATTTTAGTATTAGATTATCCCTCATCTATTGAGCACGTATTAAGAACAAATGCAGCTGATTGGAAAATATCAGAAGAAGAATTATTTGATCGAGCACTAAAGAATATTCAAGAAACATATCATCGTGTTGTCATTCCGTATGAAGGGCATCCAAATGCAGGCATGCTAACTCTTTCTGGTGAGGACGCTTTTAAAACCTCTGCAGTTTTATATTTAGAAGAATATCCAGCCTTGCAAGGTACGCATGGGGCACTTGTGGCATTACCAGACAAAGATACCTTTTTATGCAAGCCTATTGAAGATGACTTATCCTTAGAAGTAGGAATGGAATTTCTGGTTCATTTTACAGATGAAACCTATTACAAGTCTGAACATCCTATTTCAAGACAAATCTATTGGTATATCAATGGCGAGTTTACCGTCATTCCGTATAGTATCGGTATTGAACGAATGAATTATGTCTTACCTTTTGATTTAGAAGATCGCTTGTTTTGATAGAATCCTTGGGTTAATTTATATTTTTTAAAACAACGACTATCTGAATAGAAAAGCCGTATGTATGATTAAAATCAAGCGCTTATTAACGCTTGGTTTTTTAAAAACAGAACTTTACCTTCGTAGGATATGTGTGGAATAACCGGATTTATTTCTAGTAACTGGGTATTGAATGATCTTCAAAAAATGACCCGAAAACTCAAACATCGAGGGCCAGATGCAGAAGGTTTTTATTCCAATACAGAACAAGATATATTTTTAGGACATAGAAGGCTAAGTATATTAGACTTATCAGATGCTGCAAACCAGCCATTTTATTCGAATGATAATCGGTATGTGATGGTGTATAACGGCGAGGTATTTAATTATCAGGAAATTGCTGCTAAATATGCCATTCAAACCAAGACGACAAGTGACACAGAAGTAATTATTGAACTCTTTGCAAAAATAGGAGTTGATGCATTTCAAGAATTCAACGGCATGTTTGCCATCGCAATTTGGGATACCTTAGAAGAAAAGTTGACTTTAGTACGAGATCGTTTCGGCATCAAACCACTTTGTTACTATGATGGTCCAAATGGATTTGCATTTGCTTCTGAGCTAAAAGCAATCATAGAACTTCCGATCCCTAGATTGATTAATACGGAAGCTTTGGCAGATTATTTATTTTTAGAATACATACCAAAACCGAATACCATTTTTCAAAATATAAAAAAATTGACGAATGGATGTTACCTAGAAGTTACGAATAAAGTGAACGTAAAAATCAAATCGTTTTATGATATTCGCGACAAGTACAATCCAACACCAATTAAGGAAGAAAATGCAATAGAGGAATTTCATTCATTACTTTCAAAAGCGGTAAAATCAAGAATGATTAGCGATGTACCCATAGGTGCATTTTTAAGTGGAGGTGTGGACTCATCTTTAATTGTAGCAAAGTTTCAAGAACAAAGCGCCTTGCCTGTCGAAACATTTACGATTTCATTTGATGAAAAAAAATTCGATGAAAGTTCATATGCACGTAGAGTTGCAGATATATTAAAAACAAACCATCACGAATACAAATTACCAAAGGAAGATATATTTAATGTATTGAAAGATGCAGTAGAGTTTTACGATGAACCATTTTCTGTATCTTCGGTTTTACCGAGTTTATTGATTTCGAAGGTTACGAAGCAACATACATCTGTAGCATTATCAGGTGATGGCGGAGACGAGTTATTCATGGGATACAATACCTATTATTGGTATAACCGAATTGACACATTAAAAAAAATAGGTGGCAATGCCTCCTTAAAGTTGGCTGGCAGTATATTGAAAATGTTAGGAGGAAAACCTGCATTGAAAGCACGATATTTTGAAGGAGCGAATGATGCGGACCCATATTTAAATTTATGGTCACAAGAGCAACATATGTTTACGCAAAAAGAAATTGGCTCATTGTTGAATTACAAGTATAAACATGCTACTACAATTCCGTATTGGGAATCTCTAGAAAAAATTTCTCTATCCAACGAACAAGCCATTTCATTTTTTGATATCAATCATTATTTAGCAGATGATTTAATGTACAAAATGGATATTGCTTCAATGCGTCATAGTTTAGAAGTACGTTGTCCATTTTTGGATTATAATTTAGCTGAATTTGCAATTAATTTGCCACTTGATTTAAAAATTAAAAATGGCACACAAAAGTATATTTTAAAAAAGGCATTAGAGCGCTATATTCCCAAAGATATTATTTATAGAACCAAATGGGGCTTTTCTGCACCTACAGAAGGTTGGCTTAAGGGATCTCATAATTATTTAATTGAGCATTATTTGAATAAAAAATATATTGACGCTCAAGGTATTTTTAATTCAAATGAAATTGAAAAATTAACATTTGAGTTTAAATCCGGAAATCTCTTTCATAACAAACGTATATGGACCTTATTAATTTTCCAATTATGGTTTGAGCAATTTATGGATTAAGAATACTAGTTGCGATGCAAATTACATTCATTAATATGTAAAATGACGACAACGAGTGTATCAATAAAAATTATTTCTTTTTTCGTATACAGAACCTTTAGTGCCAAACCAAATGAGTACAGAATAGGCTAGCAATAAAACAGGGAAGGCAGAAATGATGGAATAATCTGTTAACAAATACACAAATAACAAGGGCACTACAGCACCGCCAAATACAGACATTACCAAGACACCACTTGCTTTAACAGCATATTTACCCATCCCATCAATGCCCATGGTAAATACCGTTGGCCATACAATTGAATTGCACAAACCAATTAAAACCAATAGATACAAAGCAGGATCCACTGTCTGTGTTACAATATGTTTTTCATTGTTATTTACAATGAGATAAACCAACAATAAGAAGACTGCTGTACTACCAGAAAGCTTCATTAATTTACGCGGACTTGTTGCCACAAACAACAAACCTGCACCAACAAATCTACCTAGAAGTGCTAAGCCCCAATAGTAGGGGATTAATGAAACCCCTTTTTCTGAAATATAATAAGCCAAGGAAACTTCTGCACCAACATACAAAAATAAGGTTATTGCTCCATTTACAACTTGAGGATATTGGAATATATATTTGCGCGGCTCTTTTTCATTTGGTCGAATAAGAGGTGTCTGATCTTCAATATGTACTTTCGGCAATTCTGAAAGTACGACTATTAGCATGAGTAAAAACCAAATAGATCCAAATACAAGATAAGGGACTTGAACCATTAAAATTTTATGTTCCATAATTTGCTCAGGTGTCATGGCAACAATCGTTGCTGGATCTAATCCTGAAATCGAAAGAAATAAACCTCCAGCAAGCAAGGGCGCTAAAAATGTCCCAAACGAGTTAAATGCTTGAATAAAAGATAATTTTGCAGCACCTTTCCCCCGCATACCCAATAAAGCAACATAAGGATTACTTGCTACTTGTAAAAACGTAAAACCGGCACCCAATACAAAAAGTGCCATTAATAGTTTTACAAATGAATTGGATTCGGCTGCTGGGTAAAATAAGAAACAACCAAAGCTTGCCAATCCCGCCCCAATGATTATTCCTTTTCTAAAACCAACGATATTGATTAAATAACCAGCAGGCAGTGCAATTACAAAGTAGGTGGCATAAAGCGCAAGGTTAATACTCAAAGATTCGTAAAAACTTAATTTAAAAACGTCGCGCAACTCTTCAATCAAAGAGAAATTTAATACAGTTATAAACCCCCACATTAAAAAAAGGGTTGAAAGTACTAAAAAAACTTTTGTGTAATTGATGGAACTTTGCGTGTTTGGATACATCGAATTCATTATGGTTTGTTCAACAAAAAAAGATTCAAGTGTTTTACGAAAATAAGAAACTTATGTTCGACCATTAATTTACTATTTTAATGTATTGAATAAAATGTATGTTCATTTATTTTTTATTTTCATTCTAAAGTATTAATTCGCATACATGATTTTATTTAATACAACATTTAATTTAGATCCTGCTGTTGAAACAGACTGGATTAATTGGGCGAAAGACGTTTACTTCACAAATGCCTTAGATTCAGGCTATGTGCTTCGACATAATTTAATGAAATTGCGCTTCGAGCAAGAAGGAAGCGGCAGTACGTACAGTCTTCAGTTGTTTTTTGACAAAGACAATCATCTAGAAAAATTCTTGCAAGATTGGGAACAGAAAGCAATGAATGAACTTGCACAACGATTTGGCTCAAATGCTGTGTATTTCCAAACTATGCTAGACGTTGTAATATAAGGGAGTAAGCTTTTTAAGCAAAGGCAGTTTTGATTAGAGCGCATTGAAAAATTGTAATAAACCTGTCTAATAAATTGTATAGCAATCAAAGCTACGTTGCTCATTACATAGGCTAATACAGTTTCTCTGCCTTGGCGTATTATTTAACAAGGGTTTTGGGAATAATAGATTATACTGCAGAATTTCTACACTAAACTACGTTGTTGCAAAAGACTACGTTGTTGCAAAAGTATAAAAAAATATAAGTGGTTGAGGGATTCAGGTCGAATCAATCAACCACTTATATTTTAATTAATGGTATCAAATCCTGTATACGATTGCAATACTTTTGGAATACGAATACCTTCAGGTGTTTGATTGTTCTCTAAAATTGAAGCCACAATGCGTGGCAAAGCTAAAGCACTACCATTTAGCGTATGCAATAACTGCATTTTACCATCTGTTTTATAACGTAGCTTAAGTCTATTCGCTTGATAGGATTCGAAGTTACTTACCGAACTTACTTCCAACCAACGTTTTTGTGCAGCAGAAAATACTTCAAAATCAAACGTAAGTGCAGATGTAAAACTCATATCGCCTGCACATAGATGCAAAATGCGGTACGGCAATTCAAGTTTTTCTAATATACCTTGTACATGTTTTTTCATTTCTTCTAAAACAGCATAGGAATTTTCTGGCTTGGTAATTTGTACTATTTCAACTTTATCGAATTGATGCAATCTATTTAAGCCTCTAACATCCGCACCCCAAGACCCCGCTTCTCTTCTGAAGCATGGCGTATAACCCGCATTTTTAATTGGAAGATCTTCTTCTTTAAGAATCACATCACGATACATATTGGTAATAGGCACTTCAGCCGTAGGGATCAAATAATATTTATCTTCATTTGCATAATACATTTGACCGTCTTTGTCGGGCAATTGGCCTGTAGCATAAGCCGAAGCTTCATTTACTAGAATAGGAGGTTGCACCTCTATGTAGCCACTTTTAACAGCTTCATCCAAGAAAAAATTGATTAAGGCACGCTGCAAACGAGCACCTTTATTTTTGTATACAGGAAAACCTGCTCCCGTAATTTTATTCCCTAATTCAAAATCAATAATATCATACTTCTTAATCAGCTCCCAATGCGGCTGCGCATCAACATGTAAAACGGGTATTTCACCGTGAGAATGAATGGTAATATTTTCCTCTGGAGTTTTACCAGCGGGAACACTTGCATGGGGAAGGTTGGGTAATGTTACAAGGAGATTTATTAGCTCGTCTTCCGACTTGGTTAAAGATTCTTGCAATTCTTTTGTTTTCGTACGCAATTCAGTTGCAGCTACCTTTTCAAGTTCCGCCTCTTCTTTTTTGCCTGACTTCATTAAATCACCTACGAGCTTGGCTTTATTATTTGCTTCTGCTAGAAGTACATCCAAATTATGTTGTGTTTCTCTTCTAAATTGGTCTTTATCAATGACTTCATTTACTAAAACTTCAGCGTTAGCAACATATTTCTTTGTAAGTCCCTCAATAACGACAGACTTATTTTCACGGATATAATTGATTTGCAACATGTTTATATTAAATTTGGGTGCTGAATATAGGTATGCAAGTTACAAGAAATACGGCTTATTGAAATTAAAAATTTCATAATGTTTTATGTTTTTCCTTACTTGCCCTTGACAATAACACATTGTTCTAGTATACTTGTATCATCAATTCGTTATCAGCCACAATTTTCTGCTGCTCACCAAGATTTCAATAATCAAATACGTTGTATTATTATTCTTTGAACCAGGCGTTGCGCGAGCAAACTGTGCAAAAATACGAATGAATTAAACCCACCTACCCTTAGATTTCAATTACATCAGCACACATTTATGTACAACATTGAAGAATTAGATTTAAAGCTATTATCTGAATTAAGAGTAATAGCCGAAAAAATGGACGTTTCGAATTACAAAAAATTACAAAAAAAAGAATTGGTTTATAAAATTTTAGACCAACAAGCATTAAACCCAACAATCGCAACAGCCGTGCGAAAAGAAGTAGCAAGCGAATCCACTTTTTCAGATAACGCAGAAAGAATCACCGAAACAGAAAGCAACACCACAAGCGGAAGTCGTGCGAAACGATCGAACGTTAAAGCTGCAGAAACGGCAGAAGACGATAATTATATAACTGCTGAAGCATCTGCTCCAGAACCTACACCATCAACTGCTAAAGCTGCACCTTCAGTAAAAGCAGATTCAACACCAGGCAGAAGAGTTAGACAGTCTATTGTTCCTACAGAGGAAGTGCCTTTGGAAAGAGAAAGACCTGTTCGCACTTCGTATTCTGAAGAAAGACCAGCACGCAATAACTTTGAAGAACGCCAACCGCGCAGTTCTAATACTGAAGAGCGTCAACCGCGTTCATATAATGAAGAGCGTATCTCTCCAAGATCTATGGAAGAACGTACAGATGTTCCAGAACGCCCAATGAGACAAACGACATCATCACAATATTCCGTAAAAGAATTTGATGGTGTAATTGTAAACTCAGGTGTATTGGAAATTATCTCTGAAGGATACGGCTTCTTGCGTTCTCCAGATTACAACTTCATGGCTAGCCCAGATGATATCTACGTTTCTCCTTCTCAAATAAAACTATTTGGGTTGAAAACTGGAGATACTATCGTTGGACAAATTCGCCCTCCAAAAGAAGGAGAAAAATATTTTGCTTTATTAAAAGTTGAAACAGTAAACGGAAAAACAACGGAACAAATTCGCGACCGTATTCCGTTTGAATACTTAACACCGATATTTCCTCAAGACCGTTTAAATCTTTCTACTACGCACAACCAATTGTCAACACGTATCTTGGATATGTTTGCACCGATTGGTAAAGGTCAACGTGGTATGATTGTAGCACAACCTAAAACAGGTAAAACGGTTTTATTAAAAGAAATCGCAAACGCAATCGCAGCAAATCACCCAGAGGTATACTTAATCATTTTATTGATTGACGAGCGTCCGGAAGAAGTTACAGACATTGCACGTAGCGTTAAAGCAGAAGTGATCTCTTCTACGTTTGATGAACAAGCAGATCGTCACGTGAAGGTTGCAAGCATGGTGCTTGAAAAAGCCAAACGTATGGTAGAATGTGGTCACGATGTTGTAATCCTATTAGATTCAATCACTCGTTTGGCTAGAGCATACAATACGGTTGTTCCTTCCTCAGGTAAAATACTTTCAGGAGGTGTGGATGCAAATGCATTGCATAAGCCTAAAAAATTCTTTGGTGCAGCACGTAACGTAGAAAACGGAGGCTCATTAACAATCATCGCTACCGCATTGATTGAAACAGGTTCTAAAATGGACGAAGTTATCTTTGAAGAATTTAAAGGTACTGGTAACATGGAACTTCAATTGGATCGTAAGCTTGCAAACAAACGTATTTATCCTGCAATCGATGTACCTGCATCTGGCACACGTCGCGAAGATTTATTGATCGATAAAGAAGCACTTTCTCGTATCTGGATCTTACGTAAATACATGTCTGATATGAACTCAATTGAAGCAATGGACTTCTTGATTGACAGAATGGCGAAAACAAAAAATAACGATGAGTTTTTGATTTCCATGAATGGGTAATCAATGCATCTAATCCATATAATTAAAAATGCCCCTGTAAATTTACAGGGGCATTTTTAATTATATGGATTATGAAATTTTAGAAGCCTAGGGGTGAGTTATTGAAAAAGTGGTAATAAGTATATAATTGCAGGCAAAATAAACAACCTAAAATAAGAAATTTATATTTCGTTTTATATAGATGGTATGCAAGGATGATAAAGAGTGGAAACAACGTTGAAATATAACGAGGCATTGAAATTACAGAACCAGCAGTTAATGGCAAAATGATTGCGAGCCAAATAAGTATATTAAAACTTAAGGGAAGTTTTCTCCATGCAAAAAGAGCAAAAATCATTGCAATTACCGTATATGTTGAATTGAACATATCCATCAAATTACTTGCTTGATCATGATATTGATATAATGCATTGTAAGGCATCATTGTTGTTTTTCCCCAGCCTCCCTGAGCAACTGCAAAAGCGAAATAATATCCGGTTTTAGAGTATTGATATAAGCAGTAAATACCTAATGCAATTGGTGCAGCCAGAAAGTACAAAGAATTTAAAATTGTAGATCGGCTAAAAAGTTTTTTCCAGTCAAAACTCCAATTTTGAAAAACATCAGTTTGTTCCAAATAGTAAAAATAAAGCGGTGCAACGAGAACAATTCCATTTGGCCTGATTAACGTCAAAGGAATTAGAAAAAGAGAAAGTAGCAGGTATTGTTTTTTATATATACAGATAAAACTAAAGATCATGAAGGTAAAAAACAATGCTTCCGTGTAAAACATAGAATAATAGTAATGGAAAGGGAATACCATAACGAGTATCGTAATATAAAACGCTTGCAAATTATTTTTACAGTACAAACAACAAAAAGTAAAGAGTCCTACAAAAGTAGTAATTGAAAAGATATAGGATAACAATAAAGCACTTTCAAAAACGCTCCATCCAGCTATATTGGTTATAGCTCTGCAAAGGGAAGGATATACAGGAAAGAAGGCCCATTCACTTTGAATAAGTCTTCCATCATACCAACCTCCAGCTAAGTCTCTTTTTTGAGTGATAGTAGAATAGCCATTTGTTGCAATTCTACTATACCATCCAAAGTCATTTCTACTAAGTGAATATTTATAGGAATCATAATTTATTTCGTTGATATTGCCAGAAAAATAGGCAAATAATAAATAACCAACTTTGAGTAAAAATAAAACAGCTATTATTCGTACAACACCATTAATGTATGTCATTTTCCAAAATTTCAATAATTTGTAATAAAATTCAACGTTAATGTTACAAATTAATAGTTTAAAAACCAATTGACTGGATCCTATAGTTTTTGAGTATACGTATTAAAAATTTAAGCAAGGTGAAATGTTTGTACTATTTTAACGAATATATCACCATAGTAAACAATAAAATAAATAATGAAACTTTGTATTGCCGAAAAACCGAGTGTTGCCAAAGACATAGCAGAAGTGCTGGGTGCAAAAGCACGTAAAGACGGATATTGGGAAGGCAATGGATATCAAGTTACCTGGACGTTTGGCCATTTTTGTACACTGAAAGAACCACACGATTATTTAGACCGTTGGAAAATGTGGCGCTTGGAAGATCTTCCAATGATACCACCAAGTTTTGGCATTAAGCTCATCGATAATTCTGGTGTTAAAAAGCAGTTCAAAGTTATAGAACGATTGGTCCATTCCTGCGAAGAAGTTATAAACTGCGGGGATGCGGGCCAAGAAGGGGAGTTGATACAACGCTGGGTATTGTTGAAAGCAAAATGCGCCGTACCTGTAAAACGTTTGTGGATTTCGTCTTTAACGACACAAGCTATAAAAGATGGATTCTTAAAGTTAAAAGAAGCCGATCAATACAACAACCTATATGCAGCAGGCAGCGCACGTGCTATTGGAGATTGGTTGCTGGGCATGAATGCTACACGTTTGTTTACGAAAAAATTCGGACAAGGTAAAATTGTATTGTCCATTGGTCGTGTGCAAACGCCAACATTGGCAATGATTGTAGCGCGACAAAAAGAAATTGATGCATTCGTTTCCGAAGAGTATTGGGAACTAAAAACACTCTACCGTGAAACGGAGTTTACCGCTACGATAGAACGCTTAAAATCCGTAGAGAAAGCAAACAAAGGCTTAGAATATTTAAAAGGACATCCCTTTGTAGTTACCTCTTTCGAAATCAAAGAAGGTAAAGAAGGCAATCCCAAATTATACGATCTAACATCGTTGCAAGTAGACGCCAATAAAAGGTTTGGATACACGGCAGAAGATACATTAAAACATATACAAACCTTATACGAAAAAAAGGTGGTCTCCTATCCAAGAGTGGACACAACATATCTTTCTGAGGACATATACCCCAAGGTTAAAGGTATTTTAGAAGACCTGACGATGTATAAAAATTTTACTGCCCCTGTATTAGCAAAACCCATCCCAAAATCGAAGGCAGTTTTTGATGATAAAAAAGTAACAGATCACCACGCTATTATTCCAACAGGTGTATTACCTTCTTCTAATCTGCAAATGGAAGAGAAACGCATTTATGATTTAATTGCACGCAGATTTATATCCGTATTTTATCCAGAATGTAAAGTATCAAATACAACGGTGTTGGGTACCGTGGGGCAAGTAGAATTTAAAGCAACGGGAAAACAAATCATCGAGCCGGGCTGGAAAGAAGTCTATGCGAACGATAAAACGGAGAAAAAAGAAGGGGAAGACGAAGAAAAAGTAATGCCCAACTTTGTGGTTGGTGAAACGGGTCCGCACGAACCAAAAGTGCATCAAGGCAAAACCTCTCCGCCCAAAGCTTATACAGAAGCGACCTTATTGCGTGCCATGGAAACAGCTGGCAAGCAAGTGGAAGACGAGGAGATGCGCGAATTGCTAAAGGACAATGGAATCGGACGACCATCCACAAGAGCCAATATTATTGAAACCTTATTCAGACGTAAATACATTGAGCGTAAGAAGAAAAATATTTTTGCTACCCAAACAGGTATGGATTTGATCGACTGCATCCATTCTGAATTATTGAAAAGTGCAGAGCTGACAGGTACTTGGGAACGCAAACTTCGCTTGATGGAGAAAGGAGAATATCAACTTGAGACCTTCAAACAAGAGTTGATTGATATGGTGACCGATATTACCAAAGAGGTAAAAAGTAATTCGTATAAGGCAATCTACATAGCACCTGAAAAATCAAAAACATTTTCAAAAACGGAGAAAGGTGGCACTGCTAAAGAAGCTAGCACGAAAGAAGTCAAAACCAAAGAACTAAAGGAAGCAAAAGAAAAAAAACCGAAAGAAGACGTTGCTATTGACACCTTGAAATGCCCTAAGTGCAAAGAACATTTATTAAAGAAGGGAAACACAGCATATGGCTGCGCAAATTATCAGCAGTGTGGATTTAAAATACCATTTGAGATGTTAGGTAAAAAGCTAAGCGATAAAAATATTTTTGATTTGTTAAGCAAAGGCAAAACAGCTAAACTGAAAGGGTTGAAAATGCCAGGCAACCCAGCAGAGGTGGAAGGCACATTAGTGATGGAAACTGGATTTGTAATTGGATTGAAAAAATAAACATTAAAATAGAGCCTGGTGTAATGCAATCAATGGTATTTAATTAATGGAATGAAGTTACAATTTTGGAAGGTTTTAAAGCTGAAAGCCTTTCATATTAGAGCTAGCGGTATCGCCCCTATAAATTGAGATTATGCACGTACTATGGCTTAATGACATTTTAATAAAAAATTATATTCATTATTTACTTTTTAATACGCATGAAAATACCTGGTTGGTGGAGAGTCTCTTACTTTTATGATAGAAGAGTTGAAGATTTGATTGAATTTGATAAGAACTTTCAGAATTTTAAAATAGGAATATCATTTCGCTATACTAAATGGAAGCTCGATAGAAGCAAACTATTAAATGGTGTTAATATTATTGGTTTTGCAAAAGGAGACTTTGGCATTGCCCAATCCATGCGTCTTGTAACCGATGCCATGAAAACGACGAATATATCGTTTAGTGTTAATAATTCTGGAGATACAGGCGAGCATTCTACAACAAATGAAGAGCTTACTCCTTACCTCACAAAAGATGCACCTTATTTGATCAATCTTTTCACCTATAATGCTGATTTAACTATAAGCTATTGTGAGGGCGCATTTTTTACAAGAGATGGATCTATCCCTTCAAAAAAACAATACAACATTGGTTACGGCTATTGGGAACTTTCTATATTTCCTGTTAAATGGCAGGCACAGGACAAATATCTCAATGAGATCTGGGCTCCTTCAAAATTTATTCAAGGGTTAATAGAAAAATATTCAACACTACCAATACGTTACATACCCCTTCCTGTAGATTTTAAAATCCCGGAGGGCTATACAAGATCACAATTCAACTTGTCGGAAGATAGCATGTTGTATTTGTTTACGTTTGACATGTCTTCTTCTGTTGAAAGGAAAAATCCTCAAGCCGTAATTACGGCATTTTGTAGCGCATTTCCGGTAGAACGTAATGAACAGGTAAGCCTTGTTATTAAAGTAAACAGGGTACAAAATAGGGAAGATCAAGCGTTGAAAGTAGAAGCGTTGAGGCAACAAATTGCCTTCGATCCAAGAATACAAATTATAGATAAAATTCTAGATCGAAGTTCTATATTGGGATTGATATATGTTTGTGATTGTTATGTGTCGCTTCATAGAGCAGAAGGCTTTGGACTTGGTATTGCTGAGGCTATGAAAATGAGCAAAGTGGTGATTGCAACAAACTATTCGGGAAATACAGATTTTATGAATGAAGAAAATTCATGCTTGGTAAATTACACGTTGATACCTGTTCATAAAAATGAATATGTACATGTAGAAGACGGCGCTGTTTGGGCAGATCCAGATGTTGACCAAGCTGCATCTTATATGAAAAAAGTTTACGAAGATAAAGGATACGTAAAAAAGAAAGCAGAGGCGGCTAAATTATATATAGATACACATCATAGTTTTGAAGCGATCGGTAAAGCATACCAACAAAGGCTGCTTGAAATTCTGCATACTGCTGAGTAATCGCGAAGTAAAATAAAAATTTATTTATCTATAGAATCTCTCTTACAACAATTCTTTAATAAATTTTAAATTAGATATCTCTTACTTATAAATCCACAGCAGCGTAGGCTTTGTTTTCTTTTTCAGCAACGCATCTAAATTGGTCATCATGCCATCGGACACTACTGGGCAACCGAGGCTATAGCCCATGGATAAATGAAACGGGTAAATTTCTTTTTCCGATACTGCATAATACGAATGCAAGACAACAATTCTGTTAAAGGCATTTGAGTTGGTAGTTTCTAAGCCATGCATTTTGTAATGTACATGTATACCATACTGACTGTAGGAACGAATGCCAATTTTATATTTTCCTAAAGAGGTACAATAGCTTCCGTTTTCGTTACTAAATACGGGCGTAGACCCAGTGCTTCCTTTGCCCATTCCATGACAACAAAGCCCTTCATGTAAAATTTTTTTGGCTGCAAAATCCCATACAAAAAATCTGTTTTCACCAGAGTGTATGGCCATGTCCACAAAAAACGCAGTTGTGGTATCGAAGCCATTTTTCTTACAATAGTTAAAAGCCTCTGCAATTTTTGTGCTATCAATTTTTGCGTAGACAGCATTTTTCTTTCCAGCGTTTGAACAAGTGCAAAGCAATAAAAAACAAAAAGGAATAAGTAGTCGCAGCATAAATATATGGTTTATATGTAACACAGCTTTTTTAGTGCAGAATAGGTGTGTATATATATTCATAATGCGAAGGATGAGAAAAGATACAGGTGTTTATTATTATTTTTCAACTATTTCTTTTGTAACAAAAATCTTAACAGATTGATCATAATTAAAATCAATTAATTCAAAGGTCCAATCTTTCCAAGCAACAGGGTCACAATATTCAATTTCAGTTTTTCCATCTTTGCCATGTACAGAAAGTAAAAAGTCTTTGGTCTCATTTCCGTCTAAAAGTGTTACATAAGCCGTTGCTTTCGTTGGTCCGCCTGTCATTGCATGTTTATGAGAAAAGGACGTTAAAACAATCTCTAACGAATCGTTTGTGATTTGCTTTTCATTTATGAGCAGCGTTAATGTATCAGAATGTTTCATGGTTGAGTTAAAAGTTTGTGCACATGCTGGTTGCAGAGTTAGACAACAATTGTAAAGTGACAAGATGAATATTATGAGTAGAATACGACTGGAATTACTTTTATTCATACGATTTTGTTTAAGAGGTTCAATAATATATAATACCTACTCCTTCGAATGCATTATAATATCTTATTAGACGTAATTATACCTAATAAGTTGGTTTTTACCTTATTCCTCATTTCGCGATTTGCGAAATAAGGAATAAGGTAAAAATTTGTATTATGAGAAAGCATAATGGCATGCGCCCCCAAGATGTAGTTATTTTATTGAAAATTATTTCAATAGGTGATCAACATTGGCAGCTAACAAGTCTTTCGACAGAGCTTGGAATAAGTATTTCAGAAATCTCAGAATCGTTGAATAGAAGTCAATTAGCAGGCTTAATTGATTATAACAAGAAAAGGGTAAATCGACAAAATTTAGTTGAATTTTTAGAACATGGCATCCGTTATGTATTTCCTCAAATGCCAGGATCAATGGTTCGGGGAATAGCTACGGCACATTCACATGATTTTATGAAGGAAAAATTTATCAGTGAAATGAATTATGTGTGGCCAGATACAAATGGAGACATTATGGGTTTAGCTATATAACCATTTTACCCCAAACAAGTTGAGGCAAGTAAAAAGAGCCAAGCGTTTTATAAATTATTAGTGCTTGTAGATGTCATACGTGTGGGTAAAGTAAGAGAAGTAAATTATGCCGTGAATGAACTGAAAAAAACAATTTTTGAATGAGTCATAAAATTAATATAACACGAATTAAAGCTGTAGCCAATTCGTTGAAAGTATTGAACATTAGGCTATCTAACACTAACCTTGCTGTTATGCCTTTTCTGCCCAAGAGCGTGGTAAGGAGAAATGCTGTTTAATTGATACTTGACATATGTACTTAATAATATAAGATAAATGCAGCATTATTCTAAAGCCATTACAAAGGGAATTGCCAAACCGAAAAGGCCATTTACAAACATCGATATGCCTATTAAGAGATCGGCATAGCCAATGTTCTTTTTGTCTATATGGTTAATTTTTCGAGAAAGATGTAAGCCCAAGATATTTGAAATCAGGCCTGCAATTGAAAGCGGAAGGATAGACAATAAAAAAAATACAAAGGTCAATAGGTCTGACACATGAAACAGATTGGAGTCAATTACAAGCCATACAATGTATAAGAAGGGGAAAAAATAAAAGAACAATGCGATTTGGTATAGCTTCTTAATTTTTTTTAAGGCTAATTCTTTGTCGGACTTTGTGATTTTGCTCTTTGTGATTTCTTTAGATATTATCATTATTTCATTTTATTTCAACAGTCCATTTTTGCAGCATTCATATGCTCCATCAATTTCTAATCGATTAAGCATATAACCAGTACCACAAGAATAATATTGAATGTATTTTTTGTCAGCCAGTTCAACGTAGCTTAATGCCGTTTGAAATTGTTCTTTTTCAATATATATTTTTGCCAAATACAAGCTAGCAGTATGTTTATAATGAGAAGTATAACTTCCGTAGCCGTATGAGTTGGTTATGGTGTCTCCAGGAATATCAGAGGAATGTCTATAGCTAATATTATACGCTGGTAAATCAGAGTCCATTATTTTTAAAAAAAGGCTTTCGGACTCAGCTGTTTTATAAATTTCCCAAAGTGCACAAGCAAGCATAAAGTAGTCAGTACAATTTTTTTCTGTCGGTTCAGCTGAAATTAGTTTCTGATGCTTTTTATATAAACGGTAATTTTCTTTTGTCGAATCGTGCAAGAGAAAAAAATTGCAACTTGACGAAACTATTAAAGTAGTGGTGGTGTCCCAATGGAATATTGGAATGGAATCCACATATAATGTCAAAAACTTCGAACTATCTTGTGCAAAAGACGCCTGCGTTGCGAACATCAATAAAAGCGAACATAGACCTGTTAGTGTATGTTTAAGTTTTTTCATATTCCCCCTATTTATTTTTAGTAAATCAATCGGAGACCCAAAACAATCTTTTCAAAAAAGAACGGCCCTGACTCCCCATCAAAACCGTTCTTTCTTTCGTCTTAGTACTAAGTACTCCGTACTCTTTACTTCTCGTCTCGGGACTCCGTACTCTATACTTCTCTCGTCTAGCAACTGGAAACTATTACCTCGCGTACATTTTCTCAATCTTCTCTATGCAATTCTGCATTACAATCTTACGTTTCAATTTCAAGGTTGGGGTCATTTCTCCACTCTCTATTGTAAAAGGCCTTGGCATTAAAATGAATTTCTTCACACGTTCGTACTGTGCAAAACCTTCATTCAACTCATCAAACTCTTTTTGAAATTTTGCAATTACCTGTGTATTGCAAACCATTTCTTCATTGGTTGTATAGGAAACCCCTTTTAGTTCACACCAGCTTTTAACATCTGGGAAAGAAGGAACAACAATTGCGGAAGGGAATTTTTCACCTTCTCCAATGACCATGATTTGCTCAATATAACGCGACTCTTTAAATTTATTTTCAACCAATTGAGGCGCTATGTATTTACCGCCTGATGTTTTAAACATCTCTTTTTTACGATCGGTAATTTTTAGGAATTTATTTTCTACAAATTGTCCAATGTCTCCTGTGTGAAACCAGCCTTCACTATCAATGGCTTCGGCAGTTAAGTCTGGGCGTTTGTAATACCCCTTCATAATATGCGGTCCACGAGTCAATATTTCTCCATCCTCAGCAATCTTCACTTCAACACCAGGTAGCAATGGCCCAACGGTACTGATTCGAGTTTCATCCGGATTAAATCGGTTCACTGCAATTACGGGAGAGGTTTCTGTTAAGCCGTATCCTTCCATAATCGGAATCCTTGCAGCCCAAAAGATGCGAGCCAAGCGGGGTTGCAATGCCGCACCACCCGAAACAATGTTTATGACGTTGCGACCGAGCGCTTCGCGCCATTTATTAAAAATAATTTTGTTCGCAAGCGCTAGTTGAATGTTATATAAGAACCCTTGATTTGTTTGCATATCGTATTTCAAGCCCAAATCAAGTGCCCAATAGAAAAGAGATTTTTTTATTCCAGAAAGTTCCGACCCTTTTGCTACAATTTTATCATACACTTTTTCAAGCAAACGTGGTACGGTAACAAACATGTGCGGTTTTACCTCTTTTAAATTCTCCCCAACGGCATCTGTACTTTCAGCATAATATATCGATACACCTTGTGATAAGTATAAGTAGCACAGCATGCGCTCATACACGTGACACAAGGGCAAGAAACTAAGCGCGCGGTGATTGTGATCAACCGGCATAAGTGGAATCGATGCTAGTACATTGCTCAATATATTATTATGTGTAAGCATTACACCTTTTGGTTTTCCTGTAGTACCAGATGTATATATAAGTGTTAGTAAATCATGGTTGAATACATTCGCCTTATATGGATCAAGCATGGAAGCTGATTCACCTTCTGCTAATGCGGTGATTTCTTTCCAACTTTTTGCACCTGGAACTTCTTTTAAGGAATAAATAATCGGATTGGTTGTTGAGCCTTGTGCTGCTTCTGTTGCTTTGTGATATAGCGCTTCGTCATAAGCGAAAACCATTTTCACTTCCGCGTCATTAAAAATATATCTGAAATCTTCAACGGTAAGTGTGGGATAAATCGGCACACTTACAGCACCAATTTGCTGAAGCCCTAAATCAATAAAATTCCATTCAGGCCTATTGGGTGAAATGATTGCAACTTTATCGTCCTTCTTCAAGCCCAATTTCACAAACCCTATACTAACTGTATCAATAATTTCTTGTATGCGTTCAGAAGAATAGGTAATCCAAGTACCGTTTTCTTTGGTTGCCAAAGCATCCGTTTTGGGATATTTCGCAATCTGCTGCGGAATTAAATCGAATAAACGCGTAACAGTCATGTAAGTTTTTGATTAGTTTATTTTGCCACTTAAGTTATATACGATTATCTGTATTAAAAAGATATAAGTCAATAATTTCCATTAAGACGTTCAATATCCTATTTTTGAACAAAATTAGATCATTTCGTATGCCAACACTCACTATTTTCGGAATAAAAAGTTGCGACACCATGAAGAAAGCATTTCAATGGTTGGATGGCAAAAAGGTTGCCTATACATTTCACGACTATAAAAAAGGGAATTTGACGAAAGAGGACATTGAAGTCTGGATGAAAGATTTGCCAATTGAAGAAATTATCAATAAGAAAGGAACAACGTGGAAGAAATCTACGGATGAAGAAAAAGCGTCCATTTCTGACTCGAATAAAGCAATTGAATTAATTTTGAAAAATCCATCCATTGTAAAACGACCTTTGGTACAAATGGGCAAAAAGCATCTTGTTGGCTTCAATCCAGAACAATGGGATATTTTCTTTTCCTAAAATGAACGCACATATAATTTCACTACAATTGTAACTAAATGAGAGCCGGTGCGTTTATGTAAGAAATTGCATAAAAAACGATGGAATCAAATCTTACAGCAGACAATATTTATTGCATCTTTCAAACACTTAAGAAAGATGGCAGAAGTGATGCCGAAATCAAAAAGAACTTAGTTCAGATTTTTATGAATGAGAAAAATGCATTTAAAGATTTTTGTATTGAAAGTGTAATGACTCCACAAAAACGCCAATCCTTTTTCTCTCAAAAAAACATTTTGTATTCTATAGGACTCATTGCTAGCTCTTATTTGCTGTATTTATTTTTACAAGCAGAGAACATCCTATAACAGAATCATCGATTGTATTGAAGCCATTTTTTAGGCCCTTGCTTCAATAAAAACCCATTTTGCATATTTTTTTATCTTTTTCATAAATATTACTATGAATGCATAACATTTTTTTGAATTATTCCGTTAGATTATTGTATGAAACCTAACGAAACAGTTTGTTTTAACATTAAATATTCTTGGCATTCCATTTCAAGGATGTATAATGAGCGTGCTTCAAAATATGGCACCACTGCAGCAATAGGTTTTGTTTTATTAAATATTGATCCCGAACAAGGCACTGCAGCTACTCAAATTGGCCCTGCTTTGGGGATGGAGGCCACAAGCCTTTCTCGTGTTTTTAATAATATGGAGCAAGAGGGCTTGATTGAACGCAAAAACGACCATACAGATAAAAGAAAAGTGACTATTTTTCTAACCAAGCTAGGTAAGGAGAAAAGACAAATTGCCAAAGATTTTGTAGTAGATTTCAATGATAAGGTGAAAGATCAGATTCCAGCTTCTAAACTGGAAGTGTTTTTTGAAGTATTAAATGAAATTCAAACCATTATCGAGAATAAAAATACATCGTTAACCTAATAACCTTCAGTTTAAAATGAGCCATAGAAAAATTCGCAAAGTTGCAGTATTGGGTTCCGGCGTAATGGGTTCTCGCATTGCATGTCATTTTGCAAACATTGGTCTAGAAGTACTCCTTCTAGACATTGTTCCTAAAGAACCCAATGATGCTGAAAAAGCTAAAGGTTTAACCCTAGAAAGCAAAGCCGTTCGCAATAGAATTGTAAACGATGCACTACTCGCTTGTTTAAAATCAAATCCTGCTGCTTTATACGATACTGCAAATGCGTCGCGCATCACGACAGGGAATTTTGAAGACAACATGAAAGACATTGCTTCTTTCGACTGGGTCTTAGAGGCGGTTGTAGAAAATTTAGATATTAAGAAGAAGGTATACGAGCAAGTAGAAACGTTTCGTAAACCAGGCACATTAGTAACATCCAATACTTCGGGTATTCCCATGCACATGATGTCTGAAGGAAGAAGTGAAGACTTCCAAAAGCATTTCTGTGGCGTGCATTTTTTCAACCCACCACGCTACATGCGTTTGTTAGAAATTATACCTGGACCGAAAACAAGTCCAGAGGTAATTGATTTCTTAATGTTGTACGGCGATTTATATTTAGGGAAAACGACGGTACTTTGTAAAGATACTCCTGGTTTTATTGCCAATCGCATAGGTATATACGGAATCATGGAAGCCTTACATACAATTATAGAACTTGGCTTAACCGTTGAAGAAGTTGATAAATTAACAGGGCCCGTTATTGGTCGTCCAAAATCTGCAACCTTCCGTACGCTTGATGTAGTTGGTATTGACACCGTAATAAAAGTTGCAAATGGTTTATTAGCTGGTGCGCCAAATGACGAATCAAAAGACATGTTTGTTCTTCCAGACATTTTGAAAAAAATTGATGAGAATAAATGGTATGGTGATAAATCACAACAAGGTTTTTATAAGAAAACAAAAAACGATACCGGACAAACAGAAATTCTTTCGTTAAATCTGAATTCCTTATTGTATGGCCAGCAACAAAAAGTAAAATTTGGAGCACTAGAGCAAACAAAAGTTATTGAAGATTTAAAACCACGTTTTTCTGTATTGATAAAATCAACAGACAAAGCAGGACAGTTTTATAGAAGAACATTTTTAGGCTTGTTCAAATATGCTTCATGGCGTATTCCTGAAATTTCAGACGAATTGTACCGCATAGATGATGCGATGCGTACTGGTTTCGGTTGGGAACTTGGTCCCTTCGAAACGTGGGATGCTGTTGGTGTAGCCAAAGGCGTAAAGTTAATGGAAGAAGACAATCGCAAACCAGCTCAATGGGTATATGATATGCTTGAAGCTGGCAATGCAAGTTTCTATAAAGTTGAAAATGGAAAGCGTTTGTATTATGACATTCCAAGCAAGTCATATAAAGTAATTCCGGGTACAGAATCATTCATTATTTTAGATACACTTCGTGGAAACAAACCTGTATTCAAAAATGCAGGTGCAACCTTACACGATATTGGAGATGGAATTGTAAACTTAGAGTTCCATACAAAAATGAATACGCTGGGCGGAGAAGTAGTCGATGCAATAAATCGTTCAATAGGTATTGCAGAAAATGATTTCCGTGGAATTGTAATTGGGAACGATGGCGCTAATTTCTCTGCAGGAGCAAACCTTGCATTGGTCTTGATGTATGCGATCGAACAAGAATACGATGAAATCGATTTCATGATTCGAGCGTTCCAAAATACGATGATGCGTGCCCGATACTCTTCTATACCAGTTGTTGTAGCACCACATAACTTAACATTGGGCGGCGGTTGCGAGATGACACTTCACGCCGATCACGTTCAAGCATTTTCTGAAACGTATATTGGTTTGGTTGAATTTGGTGTGGGATTAATTCCTGCAGGCGGTGGTACCAAAGAGTTTACCTTACGTGTAAGCGACTCGTTTGAAGAAGGAGATATTCTAGTAAACAATCTTAAAAATGCGTACATGAATATTGCAACGGCAAAGGTTGCAACTTCTGCAGAAGAAGCACGCAAGATGGGCATTCTTCGTAAAAGCGATGGCATTACATTAAATAGAAGTCGCTTGATTTCTGATGCAAAAGCAGCTGCTATTAGCTTAGCTGAAGCAGGGTACACGCAACCAAAACAACGCAAAGACATTAAAGTACTTGGGCAGTCTGCATTGGGCATGTTCTATGCGGGAGCCAACTCTATGGTTTCTGGGAAATACATGTCAGAGCACGATCGTAAAATTTCTGAGAAGCTAGCCTACATTATGTGTGGTGGAGATTTGTCTGCACACACCTTGGTATCCGAGCAATACTTGTTGGATTTGGAACGTGAAGCATTCTTGTCTTTAACGGGCGAAAAGAAAACACTTGAGCGTATCCAGAGTATCCTTACTTCAGGCAAGCCACTAAGAAACTAGTAAAAAGTACAGAGTACTTAGTATAGAGTACTTAGTACAAAAATAAAATAAAAAGCATTTGAATTGTCGGGGGATAAAACTCAAGTGTAGTAAAACAGAAATCAATTCTTATCAATCCGTACTTTGTACTTTGTACTTTGTACTCCGTACTTAATACTTTCGATCAGTTATGTATAAATACAAACAGTTAAAACTGTGGCAGAAATCTATGAATGTAACAGCTGATATATATAAGATAACAGAAAAGCTTCCCGATAAGGAAAGGTATAATCTGATTTCTCAAATATGTAGATCAGCCGTCTCTATTCCTTCTAATATTGCTGAAGGGGCTGGGAGAAATTCAAAGAAAGACTTTTCACACTTCTTAAGCATTGCTCTTGGTTCTTCATTTGAATTAGAAACTCAGGTGATACTAACAGAAAAATTAAATTATTTATCTAAAACTCAAATTGACGACATACTAGCACAGCTTATTGAAATACAAAGTATGATTTTAGGATTAAAAAAATCGTTAGAATAAATACTCTGTACTCTGTACTCCGTACTTAGTACTTAATACTACAATTATGAAGACACAAGAAGTATATATAGTAGCCGCATACAGAACAGCAGTAGGCAAAGCACCTCGCGGACTCTTCCGTTTTTATCGTGCAGATGATTTAGGTGCAGATGTTGTAAGACATTTAGTTGCATCTGTTCCGGCATTGGATAAAAATCGTATTGATGATGTAATCGTTGGTAACGCTACGCCAGAAGCAGAACAAGGATTGAACATCGGCAGAATGATTTCATTGATGGGCTTGGATACGGTTAAAGTTCCAGGTATGACCGTGAATAGATATTGTTCATCCGGCTTAGAAACGATTGCTATTGCAGATGCAAAAATTCGAGCGGGCTACGCCGATTGTATTATTGCGGGTGGAGTGGAAACGATGAGTCCAATACCTTTTGGTGGTTGGAAAACTGTTCCAAATTACGAGTTGACAAAATCGCATGCGGATTACTACTGGGGAATGGGATTAACTGCAGAAGCGGTAGCTGCACAATACAATGTATCTAGAGAAGATCAAGATTTGTTCTCATACAATTCACATCAAAAAGCAATCGCTGCAATTAAAAATGGTCACTTGCAAGATGGTATTGTTCCGATAACAATTAAGGAAACGTATTTGGATGCAAATGAAAAAAAGAAAACAAAAGAATATATAGTTGACGTAGATGAAGGTCCGCGGGCTGACACAAGTGTTGCAGCATTAGCAAAACTTCGTCCCGTATTTGCAAATGGAGGATCCGTAACGGCTGGTAACTCTTCCCAAACATCAGACGGCGCAGCATTTGTGATGTTGATGTCTGAAAAGATGGTGAAAGAATTAAATTTAAAACCAATCGCACGTATGGTATCCTACGCCGTTGCTGGTGTTGAACCGCGCATTATGGGTATTGGTCCGGTAGATGCCATTCCAAAAGCATTGAAATTAGCAGGCATGAAACAAGACGACATCAATTTGATCGAATTGAATGAAGCATTTGCTGCGCAATCCCTAGCAGTTATTCGTACACTTGGCTTAGACGATTCTAAAGTGAATGTAAACGGTGGCGCTATTGCATTGGGTCACCCACTTGGTTGCACCGGAGCAAAATTGTCTGTACAAATCTTCAACGAACTGAAGCGCACCAATCAGAAATACGGCATGGTAACCATGTGCGTAGGCTCTGGACAAGGCGCGGCAGGGATATTTGAGATGCTTTAAGAAGTACTAAGTATAGAGTACTAAGTATAGAGTACAAAAAGTAAATAAATAACTTTAGTACCTAATTCAATCTTAATACTCTTTACAGAAAAACATAAATTAAAATCATCACATACTTTGTACTCAGTACTCTGTACTCCGTACTTATCACAACAAGTCCAAGACTAACCATTAACACCAAACCATATGTCCACACCATCCACAAACACTGAAAAACGCTTTAAAGGAGGCGAGTATATCGTTCGCGAACAAGAAGCATCAAGCATCTTCATACCTGAAGAGTTTGACGAAGAACAACGCATGATTGCCGATATGGCGCGTGATTTTTTAGCTACAGAGGTACTTCCAATCTTGGATCGCATCGATGCGCAGGAGCCAGGTTTGATGGAAAAACTACTTGAAAAAGCAGGAGAGTTGGGCTTACTTGCTACGTCTATTCCAGAGAAGTACGATGGATTTGGAAAAGATTTCAATACTTCTTTGTTGTTAACGGAAGTTGTTGGAGCAGGGCATTCATTTGCGGTTGCTTTAGCAGCGCACACAGGGATTGGTACATTGCCAATTTTATACTTTGGCACAGATGAACAGAAGAAAAAATATTTACCGAAGCTTGCAAGCGGTGAGTGGAAAGCAAGTTATTGCTTAACTGAACCAGGATCTGGTTCAGATGCGTTGGCTGCAAAAACAAAAGCAGTACTTTCAGAAGATGGAAAACACTACATCTTGAACGGACAAAAGATGTGGATTACAAACGCAGGTTTTGCAGACACCTTTATTGTATTTGCACAAATTGATGGCGATAAGTTCACAGGCTTTATTGTTGAAAAAGGCGAAGGCGTTACGCTTGGTAACGAAGAACATAAAATGGGTATCAAAGGATCTTCAACCCGTCAGGTCTTCTTTAACGACTGCAAAGTACCGAAAGAAAATGTGTTGGGAGAAATTGGCAAAGGACATTTAATTGCGTTCAATATTTTAAATATTGGTCGCATTAAATTGGCTGCAGCAGCATTGGGTGGATCTACACGTGTATCAACACTTTCTATTCAATATGCAAAAGAACGGATACAATTCAAACAACCGATTGCAAACTTTGGCGCAATTCAATATAAATTAGCCGAGCAAGCAATTCGAATATATACCGTACAATCTGCGATGTATCGTGCTGGACAAGGCATTCAAGATGCAGAAGAGGAATTGGTAAAACAAGGTAAAACATACGAAGAAGCATTATTAGCTGCTGCGCAAGAATACGCCATTGAATGTGCCATGTTAAAAGTTGCAGGTTCTGAAACATTGGATTATGTAAGTGATGAAGGTGTTCAAATTTTAGGAGGTTATGGTTTCTCTGCCGATTATCCAATGGATCGTTCATACAGAGATTCGCGTATCAATCGCATCTTTGAAGGTACGAATGAAATCAATCGTATGCTTACGATGGATATGTTCTTGAAGAAAGCAATGAAAGGCGAACTTGATTTAATGGGCCCAGCAATGGCCGTTCAAAAAGAATTGATGGCTATTCCTGATTTTGGTGCAGAAGATGAAGGCTTGTTTGCAGAAGAAAAGAAAGCAATCAAAAACATGAAGAAAGCATTGTTGATGATTGCAGGTGCTGCAGCTCAAAAATATATGGATAAGCTTGCCAGCGAACAAGAAATATTGATGAACATGGCAGATATTGCAATTGATATTTATGTTGCGGAATCTACGTTGATGCGCACGGAAAAATTAATTGCAATGAAAGGTGAAGCAGCGGTTAAAGGTCAGATTGACATGACCAAAGTTAATGTGTTTGATGCTGCAGATAGAATTAATGTTGCTGGTAAAAATGCAATCAACTCTATGACGGATGGCGACATGCAACGTATGATGTTGATGGGCTTAAAACGTTTCACAAAAGTTGCTCCATTAAATACCAAAGATGCACGAAGAAGAATCGCTGCAATATTGATTGAAGCAAATCAATATTGCTTCTAGAATAATAAATAAAATTTTAAAAAACGCCATGCAGTAGTGTGGCGTTTTTTGTTTTTAAAAGAATAAATTATTCAGTTTCACTTCAGTTTCACTTCAGTTTCCCTTCAGTTTCCCTTCAGTTTCCCTTCAGTTTTCCTACCAATTCACTACAGAATTATTTTGTTCATTATAATAAACAAAATAGAAAATGGTATGAAAACGATACGATTTATTAAGAGAGCATCAACTGCTTTAGTAGCTTTAAGCATGGTATTTATAGTTTTCGGTTCAAGTGCAAGCAACTTAAATGTGGTGTTGCACAAGAGGGATCGTACCGAAGAATTTCACAAAACGTTAGAAAGTAAAGGATATACACACATTACAGAATTTAGTGTTATTAAAAGTGATATACATTCATCTAAATACTTTGTAAATTTTGTCGATTCGGGCAAAGTATATGATGCCTATTTTTCAAAAAAGGGAGAGTTGATTGAAGTATACGAAGTAGCAAAAATGTAAAGAAAGGGGCTTTAAGCCCCTTTCTTATTGTTAAATTAACAATAATAGGATTAAGGTGCATAGAATCGCTCCAACAAGAGCAAACCCTAAACCTCTGAGTCTACCCCTTCTTGAAGAAATTTTTATAATACTTATAATTCCTAATACAAGACCAGCAAGTACGAGTGGTAAAAATACGACACCCAAAAGGAAAACCATTGCAACAGAACCTAGACCAAAATAAAAGGATAACTTTGCCAAGGGGTCTTTTCGCGGTCTAGCATACGGGTTCATTTTTGGCTTTTCAACTTCATCCGCCGGGGTATCAACCTCTTCATCCGTAGTGACATTATCTGATGGCTTAATAACTTCTACAGATGTAATAACTTCTTCTCTACCATTTGCATATCTGATTTTTTGAATGCTTGATTTATTGGTTACAATATTTGGGCCTTCTAGATAATCACACATTTTATAGGTAATTGTTTCTGGAGTCACTTCAGTAATTTTACAGTAATCTATTTTTCCAGATTTAAAAAAAATGATATCGCAAGGTGGGAGAATCGTGTCTTGTACGATTTCTTTATTTTCATAAAGAGACGAAGCTCTACCAATTTTCAATGGAGAAAAAGCAAAAGTACTTGTATCTCCGAACTGAATATCAATTGGGGCGGACTTTGCAATTTTTGAATCGGAAGCATTTGAATAAATACTAACAAAGAAAAATAAGAAAAGAGTTAGAAAACGTTTCAATGAAATCATATATAATGTCATATTCTAATTAAAGATACTCAAAAATCGTGTCAATTTATTAAAAGTAAAAAGGAAGCATTTTGTCTACTTTATACATCAATCGAAAGACGGATTTCCCTAACCTTCCTGATTGATCTGCATAAGAGATGCGTTCGTAATAAGCATAACGCGAAGTGTTACCTACATATGCAAAGCTGATGGAATGATTTGTTACATAATAGGTAGATAGAGAAATACCCATAATATACATAAAGGCTGCTGCTTTGATTAAATCGCTTTTGATAAATTTATCTTCCAGCAATATAAATAGAGATAATGCACTTGTTGTAGTTAATAGAGTCAAAAACACATCATAATTATTCCACCACCAAGTAGTACCATAGCCACCAACATATATTTCAAAAGGGAAAAATAAACGAATGCCACCCCATACTGCACCAGGAGTAGGGAGGTCACCAATTAAATGGGATAGATATGAGAAGAAAGAAATAGCAAGAATGAACATACATTCTCTTGAATGGAAGTAAGTACTCCAAATTTCTTTTTTAAAGAGAAGCTTATATAATGAAACAAGACCTAAAGAAAAGATTGCTGCTGCGAGAATAGAGTGGAAATAACCATGGTGCGAATACCAAAATTTCCCAAAATAAATTTGGCTTCCAGTATGTGAAAGATGCAACCACGAGCCAATTGTTTGATCAAATTTTGACCACAAACTAATGGCATCAATATCGGGAAAGGCTCCAGCAAATGCCCCTAAAAGTATGAGAGCAAATTTCCCTTTTTTGCTAAAACTGCTCATTGTGGAAATAAAAGCTGCAGTTGTAGTCCCTGACAAGGTGTGTATAAGAATATCCATTGGCTAAACTTTAATCAAGCAGGTAATTTATGTATATTTATGCATTAAATTTAATATAATGGAAATTAGCGGAAAAATAGTATCCTTGTTGCCAGAGCAAAGCGGACAAGGCAAAAACGGAATTTGGAAGAAACAAGAATACATTCTTGAAACTACAGGTCAATATCCCAAAAAAGTATGTTTTTCAATTTGGGGTGATAAAATTGATCAATTCAAAGTCAATTCTGGCGATGATGTAGAAGTATCATTTGATGTAGAAAGCAGAGAATACAACCAACGTTGGTATACAGAATTACGCGCTTGGAAAGTAGCGAAACAAGGTAGTGGTGGTGCAGCCGGAAATGACGGACCGCCAAATTTCCCACCTCCATCATCAGATGACTTCTTGGAGAAAGCAGACGATGGCGACTTGCCATTTTAATTGAATAAAATTGAATATATAAAAAGCGGCTCAACAGTATATGTTGAGCCGCTTTTGTATTGTAAGTGGTTTTATAAAATTCAGGGCCTCTTTGTTTTTCAAGTAGCTAATTAATCAAATAACTCGGCAGTCAGATTGAAGGCAAGCCTGATCTCTAGTTATTTCGAATGCGAGTTTATTCTACTGACTTGTAATAAACTTCTTGAAGTTGAAGATTAATCTTTTGTATTGAATAATTATATTTTCTTAATAACGAATCCCTTCTAAAAACTCTTTCAAGACCGAAAACGTTTTTTCTTTTTGCTCATACATCCCCATATGTCCACATTCATCAATACTCGACAAATTTATTAAAGGGGATAATTGAGCTAAGGTTTGTAAACTTGAAATGGGAACCGTCGCATCATTCTTTCCACCAATAAGCAATACCGGAATCGTTGTCTGTGCTAATACATGAGATCTGTCTGCCCGATCGCGCATGGCCTTAGTCGTTGCAATAACACTTTGTTGAGAAGCTTGTTTTGCAATGCGTTTTAATTCTAAAATGTCATTTTTTAAGCGATCTCGATTTTTTAATAAAAACAAAGGCTCAATAAACGATTGCGTAAACATGTCTGCACCATATTTCTCAATGAATGCAATCGTTTTATTCCGATTTTCTTTTCGTTCCTCAGAATCTGCATAAGCTGTTGAATGAAACAAACACAAACCAGTTAGGTTTTGCATATATCGTTCTGCATATGCCAAACCAACATAGCCTCCTAAAGAATGGCCTATCAATGTAAATGCATGTACTTCTAACTGCACCAATAATAAATGAATTTGCTCCGCAAACCATTCCATACTTATGTCGTCACGATCTAGAATAGATTCTCCAAAGCCAGGCAGATCAATGCAAATAACCCGGTGGCTCGTTGCTAATTGTTCTGAAAAGGAAATCCATATATCTTTGCTTTCACAAAAGCCATGAAGCAAAACAACGATTGATCCAGTTCCTTTATCGGTATATATAATGGGTTTAGGCATAATGATGCAAAATACGAAGAATAGCCAAACGTAACAAATGTTTGAAAACTGAGAGAATTGTGTTCAATCGCAATGATGTGTGTTAGAAATACTACCGAGAGCGTTTGAATCGGAGTATTAAAAAAAAGTCGGAACATTGAGATCCGAATCTAATAAATAGTTATGTTTTGGTTGCGTCTTTTCAGCTCACCATTCTCATTTAAACGCCTATTAGAGCGGACATTTTGCGTACTGCTTGAGCAATGCCCTGCGGATCAAATCCGCATTCTTTATGCAATTCCATTTGCTCGCCGTGTTCAACTATTCTGTCTGGTATTCCCAAGCGTACAACTTGAGCAACATAATTATGATCGGCCATAAATTCCAATACTGCCGAGCCGAAGCCACCCATCAAACACCCATCTTCAACAGTAATAATTTTCTTGAACGTTTTAAAAACTTCATGAAGCATAGCCTCATCAATTGGTTTTACAAAACGCATATCATAATGCGCAGGTGTTAATTCTTCTTCAAGCAATAATTTTTTAGCGTCAACCACGTAGTTACCTATATGGCCAATACTTAAAATAGCTACATCTTGTCCGTCATTTATTTTTCGTCCTTTCCCAATTTCAATTTCCTCAAAAGGTGTTTTCCAATTTGGCATCACACCTTGACCGCGTGGGTAGCGAATAGAGAACGGACCCTTATTTTTTTCTAATTGAGCGGTGTACATCAAGTTCCGAAGTTCCTGCTCATTCATTGGTGCAGATACAACTAAGTTTGGTATACAACGGAAGAATGCTAAATCATAAGCACCGTGGTGTGTTGGTCCATCTACGCCAGCAAAGCCAGCTCTGTCCAAACAAAAAATTACATGCAAATTCTGAATACATACATCGTGAATTACTTGATCGTATGCACGCTGCATGAATGTCGAATAAATATTACAGAAAGTAATAAGCCCTTGCGTAGCCATCCCAGCAGAGAAGGTTACTGCATGTTGTTCTGCAATCCCAACATCAAATGCTCTGTCGGGCATTTTTTCCATCATCAAATTTAACGAGCTACCAGAAGGCATTGCAGGCGTAACGCCCATAATTTTTTCATTTTTCTCAGCTAATTCAATGATTGTATGTCCAAAAACATCTTGATATTTAGGCGCTTGTGGCGTGTCGTAGGTTTTAACATGAATCTGACCAGTAACTTTATCAAATTTTCCTGGCGCGTGCCATTTCACTTGATCTTTTTCAGCCAGAGAATAGCCTTTACCTTTAGTTGTAAGTACGTGTAATATTTTTGGGCCGGGTATGTCTCTTAAATCCTTCATTACTTGAACCATGTGGTTCAAATCGTGACCGTCGACGGGTCCAAAATAACGAATATGTAGCGATTCAAATAAATTGCTTTGCTTTAACAAAGAAGCTTTTAAGCCACTTTCAACTTTTGATGCAATAGCTTGTGCATTTGGTCCAAACTTGCTGATTTTGCCAAGTATATTCCAAATTTCATCCCGAACGCGATTGTATGTTTTTGAAGTGGTTATATCAACCAAATAATCTTTAAGTGCACCAACATTTGGATCGATTGCCATGCAGTTGTCGTTAAGCACAATCAACAGATTGGAATTAGTAACACCTGCATGATTCATAGCCTCGAAGGCCATGCCACCCGTTAAGGCGCCATCACCAATAACGGCTATATGCTGACGATCGTCTTTTTGATATTGATTGGCAACAGCCATTCCCAAGGCTGCAGATATGGATGTAGAAGAGTGGCCTACACCGAAGGTATCATAGGGACTTTCAGAGCGTTTCGGAAAGCCAGACAAACCCTTATAGGTACGGTTGGTATGAAAATTTTCCATACGCCCCGTGAGTATTTTATGTCCGTATGCTTGATGGCCTACATCCCAAACGATTTGATCGGTTGGCGTATTAAATGCATAATGCAAGGCGATGGTCAATTCCACAACACCCAAACTAGCAGCAAAATGCCCGCCATAAACAGAGACATTATCCACGATAAACTGCCTCAATTCATCCGCAAGTTGGATTAACTGAGTTACATCCAGGTGCTTAAGGTCGTCTGGTGAGTTTATCGTACGTAAAATATCTCCGGCTTGAATCACGGGTTAATAGGTTTATTTATATCAAAACAAAGATAAACAATAATTGTTTAATCAGAATCAAACAAAGGGATTTATGGGCACCAGTGCGGAATAATTATTTTGGGAAAATATATTTTTATAACAACATCAAAGCCATTTTAATTATTGATTTTTAATATTTTATAGATGTAAAATCCCTTTGCTAGAGCCGAACAGCCCATCGTTCCATTTATTTGTGCCTCATAACATTCGCAGAAATTAGATCTTATAAAGAGTTATTTTATACTTTACGATAGATAGCCTTCTTGAAGAGAATGCATAGAAATACGTTGGCCATAGCTATAAACGGACGAACAAATGTTTTTATATGGACTAGAAGCTGAAGCAGCTTAAAAATAACCTGCCATTGGTTCAGAATTGCTCCGAGTCAGATTTATGAACACATTATACACTCTAATTCACACACATATACACTTAAAACGTGTAAAAGATCAACATGTAGTAAATGGTGTTCATTCAGCGAATCGGTATATTTGATGTCTCGAATACATTTTATATTAAGGAATGATTATGAATAAAGAAGAAGGTTTTGAAATACAGTTGCCACTATTTGCTGGCCCCTTTGACTTACTTTTGTTCTTTATTGAACGGGACGAGTTGGATATTTATGATATTCCAATTTCCAAAATAACCAACGACTTTTTAAGCTATATCCATAGTCTTGAAAAAATGAATGTAGATATTGCGAGCGAATTTATTTTGGTTGCCGCAACGTTGATGAGAATTAAAGCAAAAACCTTATTACCAAGACCAGACATTGATCCACAAGGAAATGAAATAGATCCGAGAGAGGAATTGGTTTCGCATTTGTTGGAATACAAAAAATACAAATCGGTTATTGCAGAATTCTCAGAATTAGAAGAAACATCTTTGAAAAGAGAGAAGCGTGGCAACATTGCTAAAGAGCTAAAATTATTATCCGAAGTAAGTAATGTTGAAACAGAACTTCAGGATATTGACTTATATAAATTATTAAAAGTATTTGAAAAGGTAGTTGCGCGTTGGAAAGAAGAAAAAACCAAACCCGTGCATCATGTTGTGCAATATCCCTATTCAATGGAGATGCAGAAAGATTACATCATTAGTAAAGTGAGTAGAGGACAGCGTATATCCTTTTTAGATATTATCAAAGAAGTACCCATAAAAATGGCAGTAATTTATAATTTCTTATCCATTTTAGAATTATTAGCAATGCAAAAGATCCAATTACATTTGGGCGAAGGGTTCAATAACTTTTGGATA
>ERZ724508.80-NODE-80-length-63374-cov-6.695794_pt1 | contig 63374 bp, 84 predicted proteins | sample MGYA00376041_ERZ724508 | MGnify/ENA primary metagenome ERZ724508 (study PRJEB28724, sample SAMN07190887) | wastewater metagenome | isolation source: effluent of sewage treatment plant in Hong Hong | place: USA: Christiansburg, Virginia | collected 2016-03-01 ...
AAACCATGACAGTTTTATAGTTCTTTATCTGTTTTTATGGTTCTATGAACATGTGGTACTTCTTCCACTTCTGCAAGTAAAGTTTGACTTTCAAGATTTTTCGATCCTATCAACCAGTCTGTCGACACATAACGTGACTGACTATATTTACAAGTCTATAATTGTTTATATGACACAGTTCATATTCGTTGTCTGTGCGCTAGTCTGTCTTGCCAGCTCTGTGAGGGCAGCTGTCCAGCCACACCCACCCGTCAACCGCACCCACATGCCCAACGAGTTTGTCATTGATCTTGACAAGAGTCACGAAGATCGCTGGAGGGAACTCGCACAAGTTAAGCATGACGATCTCATGGTACTCATCGACTACCTCTACGCCACTGCACCCTACAAATATGTTTTGCCGGTACAACACAATTCATTCAGGTGGCGAACTGGTTGCTGGATCCTCTGATCCACTACTTCGGTCATTCCGACTACATGCTAGAGGTCAAGGCACTCGCCAAGCTTTCAGGAGTAAAGGTCGGCACAATCGCAGTCTTGCAATACATGTACGAACTCAACGCCAATAATGGCAAGATGTGCACAGCTGTTCTCGCAAAGCATAATAACTCCATCATCCACCTGCGTAACCTCGACTATGACTTCGCAGAGATGCTCGCAGGAATGAGCGTTCAGCTTAACTTCAAAAAGAATGGGAAATCAGTGTGGACTGCTGTCACTCAAGCGGGATTCCTTGGTGCTCACACTGGAATTGCCTTTGGTAGGTTTGCACTCAATGTCAATGAGCGAGACAAGGGTAGCATGCTTGCCAATCTATGGAGTTTCATAACTGGAAAATGGGGAGTTTCGTTCCTTGTCAGACACGTCTTGGAAACTGCTAACACCTACAACGATGCAGTTGAAATCCTCAAAAAGGAACAACTGATAGCCCCGACCTACTTCATAATCAGTGGAATCAACGCTGACGAAGGATTGGTAATCACGAGAAACAGAGCGAATGTTCACAACATCATATCGATCCAGGACGCCGCCAACGATAATAAGTCTTACATCGTACAGACTAACTACGACAGAGAAGTTCCAGATCCGGAAGACGACTACCGAAGAATCCCAGCAGAGCAAAAGATGACGGCTTTAGGTGACCAGCTCTCGGAGCAGCAGGTGATGCAGACTGTAATGAGTCAGTTCCCCAACCTGAACGTGGACACCCTGCTAACATCAACAATGAGTGCCTCCAAGCACTACCTGAACACCACGATATGGTATTGATAGCATGCATCGAACATTCACATCATTCAGATCATCTTGCGATTTCTGAGGGTTCTCTTGATTTCGGAATAGTGAAGGAAGCCCACGATGAGTATCACTGCCAGCGACAAAAATCCGAAGGCAATGGTCTTGAAGGAAATCAGTTTTTGCACCTCCATGCTATACTAGTTGGTGTTCTTGCTCACGTCCTGCAGCTCCTGCAGTTTTGTATGTGTATCCCTGATCACCTGCACCAGCTCCTCCACGTATCGCACATCCTCCATTTTGGGCAGTCGCGAGAGATCTCCGAGCTGAAATACTCCTATGCGTTACTTCAATGCCTTCGTGGAAGTTGATGTGAAAGCTATCTGCAACTGCATCGAGATTCTCAATGCAGAAGCGATAGTCGAAACTGGCCTTAGAGTAGCTATCAATCTTCTTCATCTTGGCGAGTTCTTCCTTTCGGGTGACTATCGTGCCGTTCTGCAGCGACATCGTTAGGGTGTACTTGTTGTTGCTAGTGGCACTCACCCGAAAGTGGAATGGCACATTCTTTGCTGAGTAGTTGCTCGTTATTTACCCACGTAGCTGGTGAAGCAGTAGATCGAGTAGCTCTATACCTTCACATCGTACTCGATGCAACTGACCATTGCCAGTAGCCATGCCAACACTACAGTGAGCTTCATTTGCTAATTTATACTGTTTTCGTTCAGAGGTGAATCTCATCAATCCTCGTACTTCGTGCCGAACATCGATTTCAAATCCAGTCGATTGAAGGGTCTGTCGTAGGCGTTTGTCTTATGTCCATCTGGTGCGACATAGCCGTAAGCGATGTACACTTCTTGATTGGTCAGGTCGTAGATGACCGTCTGGAGGTTACCACTGGTGAGGCTTGGGAGGATGTGGGTTACAGTCAGTTCTGCACTGATTTATCCGTGGTTTTCCTGCAGCAATTGTGCCTATGTAACATCTTCAGTACGAGGCGTTCAGTAAAGCTTGGGCAAAGCCAGTCCATTCCCCAATAGACAGTATCCTTGATTGCTGGGTGCCAAGTGTCATTGACAGGAAGTGGTTTGGTATCGTCTACGACGTTGATGACGGAATGTCCGTATTGGAATCCCCTAAAGTAGCCTGCCTTACCATCACCGACACCAAGTATAAGATTGCAGGTCCTCCGAGTCTTTTTCATGCGAGCAATAGTGTCATTGAGACTGTGGTCGAATTGAAGAATGTCACGTAGAAGGAAGGTAAAAGGATTTCCAATACGAGATTCCTTGCCGAATGTGCTATCAGGATAGCTTACTCCAATTTCGGAGATTGCCATCTGTTGCTCACTTACGCCAGAAAGGATCCCAATCCAGCCTGCAAATCCAATGTTCATCCAAACATTTCCGTCTTTTTTGCTGCTTGGGTGATAAACCGTCACAGTTGGGTACTTCCTGTATGGTCCATCGAAATCCCAATCGAGAGATCTCAGCTGAACAGTCTCGCCGTTCTTCGTGGCAGATCCCCAAGCACCGAACATCGAACAGTGTCCCTTCGTGAGCTCACCAATCATGTGAACTCGCCTGAGCACCTTAAAGTCAGCGCCACTACCGTCGGCGATTCCCTTCATTTCCTGATAGTACTTGTTGCTTGTGTATGGCTTGGTAAGGTAGTAAGTAAGATCCAGGGCAGTGCCAATGGCAGTATCAGCCACAAGTTTTTGCATGCTCTTCGGTAGTTTCTTGGGAAGGCTTCCGTACACTTGTTCCTCAATGTAAGCCCAAAGCTCAACCATGAAGTCGTTCAGCTACTGCTTCAAGAGCTGGCCCTGAGCGAATCCCATCTGATACATGTTACCATACACGTGCAGCAGCTTAATTGCCGAGGTATTCTCCCCAATTTCGAAGAGCTTACCATTTGGGACAGTTTTGAGCAATCTCGGCGTTCCCTTCCAAATGGGATTGGTGTTGTTATGAAGAGCTCCAGGCTTCCCGTTACAGTACGCAGCCATGCCGATTGCGAGTAGCATCGCTAGAACCACCGCAATTTTGTTCATACCCCAACTATAAGAATTATTAATCCCATCTCGGAACGTCATGCCAATACCACTGGAAAATTATCACCATCGTTCTGTGATGGATTAGGTCATGATGGCATCCAAATTATTTGGAGTGTTGTTCACTGGAACTTTTATGGTTTCCTTGAGGGTTTCAATAAAGGTCTCATCCTATGTGTAATAGCTCAAGTGTCTTGGCTTGCGATTTCTACGTTAGTTTGTTGCCAGCCTAATCCTTGCGGATTTCAGCTGTTGAACGGTATTGTCATTCCATAGATGTTGCGGCAGTTAGGTTAATACCCTTGCAGCGTCGATACCGTGCCAGGAACATTCCTGAAGTCTGTTGAGGGTTACTGGATGTTGCTGTCGAAGGTGCTTTCCTGCCTTTTGACAAAAGTAATCCCCATTCAGGTTTGCTGGAAGTGCTCTTACTGCGTTAATTTCATGCTGTGGGTTGTTTAAGGTTACCATAAAGTGCACAGGCCGGCTGTATTATGTTTCGTATTCATTGGAAATCGTTGGAATATGAACAGCCGGTGTATTTTTATGGTCGGTTGAGAAGGACCATGTCGCCGACGGAAGAGGTTCAGTTTTGTTTGAAGCCGTAAAGTAGGAGTCTTAGTCAAGGACAGCGAGTGACCTTGGTATGCCATAGTTTCTCTGATCATGAAATGCCATATCTTTCATCGAGCTAGGCCGCCGACTAAGGTGACATGAAGAATGTGGCCTCACTACGATACCGTAGGGAAGTCTCCTAACATTTCCATGAGACTGTAGCACCATGTGATGATTCCTAATCATGCTCACCGGTTGTTTAAATCTAAGGTCTATTACAGTAGACTGCCGACGGCCGATTTATGATATAGAAGTGATGTAGTCAGTCGTCATGAAGCTGACTGTGAGACCTTGGGAAGATCATGTTTCCGTTTTCCTGGCTCTTCAGGGAATGAACTTTCTTGGGTGAGAATAGCGTAGCAAACCTCGTGATCTTCTACTTCACATCTCAGCCGGAATATTTCTGTGAGGATCTCCTGCTGCTGAACTGTCTTGACTTTACAGAAGATGCTGTCCGTGGAGACATCCACAAGAGTCTTCAAAGCTAGTTCTGAATTCCCTTGAATTTCCTGGACCTTCGACAGTTCGAAGATCCATCTGACGTACTCCCCCAAGAAGATAGTGTCCTTTTCGATAGTGGTAAGTTTGTAGAGCCAAACTATATCCCAGAGGTACCGGTTCATCATGTCGAAGTTGCATCGATAAGTTTCCAGGAGGTAGAGCTTTCTGAGCATCTCAACCTCCAGTTAGAAGATAGACCCACGGAGAAACTCCTCACTCTTTCCCAATTTCTTCTTCCTAAGGTTGATAGTCATGGCAAGAATGTTCAGCACCTCGATGCTCGATTGTTACCTCACATCCAACTCATGCACGAGTTCAGTTGCTCGGTAGATGCTCGGAGCCTCAAAGTTTGAGTTTAGAGCGATGAGAACATCGGTAGGGTGGGTCGATTCGCCGACGTGTCGACTAGGGTTTCGGTTTCTATAGGGAATCTCCTTGGTGCCTCGTGGTTGTACGCGAGTGTACTCCAGACTCAATTGGGTGAAGTCATCAATTTATTACTCAACGGCGTTTTCGAAAACCTTTCGAGTCGGATTGGTCCTACGGAGTACCTTCGGAGGGTCAACTGGATTGAGCACCAGCTTCACCTCCTCGCCGAGGTAAGCCCGTTCGTGACCGAACAGGCGCAGAAGGTTTCGATACTTCGACATGGGCCTGAGAGGATTTAAAAAACAATAGAATTTATGTTATATCTCCCAAAAGGAATTTCCCACGTCGAAAGACTTGCACAAAGAAGACTCACCCAGCCTATCAACGCTTTGGAGGGGTCGCAGGTTGTCCACGCAACAACTGCTCTTCTTGCGGACGCATCTTCCTAAAATCTTCGAGGAGAAGCCATCGACCCGCCTCTTTGATGGTACTCCCCGGCAGAATCTTCGGGACTATTTCCTGGTCTCGCTTGACTGTCAGAATGCCTGCACTGTTGTTCTGCCCAGCGTAGTCAGAGCATGAGAACACATTAATGACTTTGCCCGTTTGTGATACCCCAGAGATTACAGGCTCGTGGCTTCGAATGATAGCAATGAGCCCATTTTCTGCACAAAACTTGTTGATACGGTTCTGACCAAACCGAATATTCTAAGGTTACACATTCCCTTACCTGCTTCAATTTGAAGTAGTCGTGGTTGGGATTCGGGCTATTTTCTGCTTCTTCGCTTGGATCGCTCCATAGCAGCTCGTAGGCAATCTTTTGGTTGGTCGTTCGTGGGTCATGCTGAATCTACAATGGACGGGCAACCGCATCAATATCGGCTATTGTCTTCAAGGTGGAACCTATTCCACCGTGCACACAAAGGAATACCCCCTCGATAGTCGCAGCCAGTGGCAGCTTATCGAAGCATCGGTTGATGCGCTGGAATACTGAGTCTGCATCATCGATGTTTTCTTTGAGCTTGCTCGTACATTCATCTCCAAAGCCCATAAATTTGTTAATCTTCTTATCTTAATGGCTACCTCTGAGTAAATGCACATTCTCAGGGTACCGAAGCTTTAATGCGAAGAGCAGCAGCACCAGTTACAAACTTTTGTTTCCACGGTCTACGTAATCGCCCAAGAAGAGGTAGTCATTCGCTTCGATGTCTCCCTGTGGAACATCATCTGCAGGGGCTCCGAAGGCCTCGAACATTCTGTTCAAGTCACCCAGTTGACCATGAAGGTCTCCAAAGACTTTGATTGGAACCCGAAGCCTTAAGAGACTGTGTTCTTCGTTGAGGACTTTCTCCACTTCGAACAGCATTGCATTGATAGCATCAGTGTTGAATGCAAGTGTGCCAGGCTTGAGTAAGAATGCGTTGATGAAGGGATTATAAAGCTTTTCGAGTGTGGCTTTACTATTTTGAATAACGGGAACATCCTTGAGCCTTCGATTCTCTTCATGGAGCTTATCCAACTCCACTTTCTTCGTTGTCTGCTCATCGTAGCTTGCTACAATAACTTCCGGGCACAGTCTTATCGCTCTAGTGCTGCTGGCTGAGCCTCCAGCGGCAGGTCGTCGGTATTCATTATTCTTCTGCAGACTCTGCTGCTGTAGGTACAGTTGATGCTGCTGCTCATGCTTCTCTGCCGAATTGTAGTTGCTTCCAGGCTGCCCTTTTATGCCTTTGGTAGTGTAGTAGTCTTTGCCTGTGCCAGACGACAGTGCCTTGAACAAAGAGGTATCAGGCCGGAAGGCTAGTGCCAAATCCATTCTCAGTATTCTGTCAGTCGGGACGTTTGGGCTATCCTGATCAAATCCCCCATGAATATACAAGTAGCTCTCACTTATCCAGCAGGCATGCCGGAACTTTTCAATGGGTGGCAGCTTGGACCACTCGCTGGTTTAGGTGTTATAGATGTCGAAGTTAAGTTTCTCTCCGATTTGGTTGTTTCGACCACCTACAACCAGCATAAGATCGTCGAGAAAGAGGATAGAATGTTGATACCGTGCATGAGGAATCTTCCCACCAGCCCTGTATGGCGCTTTCACCCAGTCAAGCTTTCCATCGCGGTGTTTTCGGAGGCCCCATGTATCATCCAATGCTGATTGGTCTGTGGTTCGACCTCCAAACACCACCAACATTCCACTCGCGCTCCCAGTGCGACAGATTGCAGCAGAATGATAAACTCGAGGAGAAGGTGCTTCTGAACCTGTCAGTACCTTACTCCAAGTATTGCTGAATGAAACTGCAAGTACGTGTCGTTTAGAGCAAAGGTCCACACATCGTTCACTGCTTCAGTTCCAGTGTTACCGCCAAACACCACCAAGAAAGGTTTGATGTAGGCCATGACGTGACCATAACGCTTGCCGGGTGAGCTGTTCTACTGATTTTTGATTGACCACACAGCCTTATCCTCTCCTGCACGCATGTCCAGCTGATACAGGTGATGGTCAGCAAGTTCGCCACCTACCTATATATTCGAAGGATGTACCGCCCAGTGCTCCTCCGAAGACGTACAGGCAATTATCGATGAAAACGCTGCTATGGGCTGCTCGGTTTGATGGTGGTACTCCCTTTGGTTCTAGCTTTCTAAACTTCTTGTTGAGGAACTCGCATAGAAACGTATCGCCAGTGATCACATACTTTCCTGCAGAACACCAGCTAGCTACCTGTATCACCAACAGCTCCTCCGAACAGAACTGCACGGTGCTTATCAATGAGAGTAATTGTGTGACCGAAGCGGGGTTGTGGGTTGTCACCTGTGAAATCAAGTCGTTCCAGCATATTCATTTGAATTATTCGAGCAACGCGAGAACGAGGAGATCAATACTTGCGGGATGGGTGATAGTGGTTGTAGGCCTGACGGATCTCGTTAGCCTTGGCGAGAGATTCATGGTGAACACCACTTGAACCTCGGATACGAGGTAGAAGGATGTACCTAGCCTCTTTTGGATGTGATTCTCGGTTGTTGTAGTGATGGCCCTCCACTTCCAACCGATTCTGATCCGATCGGCTTTTGCTGTTCAGCTTATCCAGCATATCCAATCGTTCTTTCCGTTGCTTTTTCAGCAGCTGCTCCACCACTTCATCCTTACTTTTCTTGGATTTGTTTATGTATGGGAGAGTTGGAATTTCAGCACCTAATTTAGTGGCAATTTTACTATCGTTGTTTGGATCGCTTGGTTCTCGTTCGAGGGAGCTCGCCAAACTCTTCACTCCAAGGTTGCTTCTACGGTACTTCAGTGGAATGTAGTTTGGCTTCGGTAGTTTTTCTGTAAGATAGTGGATGTTCTTCGGAACCTTGATAGTACGGAGCAGCTCCGGCACTCCTTCGTCGGGTTCGACCATGGTTGTTTCAGATGAATGCTTTATTACTGATGGCATGGCGAGAATCTTATCGCAGCTGGGTCGTATGTTCGGATCAGTCTGCAACAGTGCTCTGATAAGATTGCTTAAATCCTGAGAATACTGAGTTGGAATGCGGCTGTAGCTACCACGGATGACTTTTTTGTAGAGCCCCTCCATATCTTCTGCGCGGAACGGAGGTTTGAGAGTGATCATTTCGTAGATCACGCAACCAAGCGACCAAATGTCCGACTTGCCGTCGTAGGCTTGGTCTTTCCAAACTTCAGGACTCGCGTAATACGGTGTACCCGTCTGGGTTTCACAGAGACCCTTCTTTGCTACTTTCGACACATTCATATCTCCCAACTTGGCAACGTTTTCCTTCGTGAGGAACACGTTTGCACTCTAAGATAACACCCGAGGGCATACCTTGAGATCTCGATGAAGAATTTTCAGATCATGCAATGCCTTCAACCCCTTGACGACCTGTATAAAGACAGACCAAATGTCGGCCTCTGGGAACAGTTGGTTCTTGCGTTGCTGCTCAACGATCCTTTGGTACAGGTCTCCGTTGTTGGCAAACTCCATCACGATGCTGAATAAATTTGTCCTTACCACAGTGAGTTGGAGGCTTCGTCAAGGAAGGCTTCCTTGTAGCCAATAATGTTGGGGTGCCGCACACTGGCTAAGATTCGGACTTCGTTAAGTGCATTCTGCTTTTCCTTATCGGAAAGATTTCCTAGTTTGACTCTCTTGAGGGCATACTCGCTGTTGTCAATGAGTCGCTTCACCTTGTAGACGCTGGAGTAAGCGCCCTCGCCAAGCTTCATGAGAATCTGGAATTCCTTGAGGGACATGAGTTCCGGCAAGTTATGTTATTATACGGTTAAGTGATGGCCGGTAGTTCACCCATCGAATTACACACTACGTTAACGGCTGTACCGTGCAGAATGTTTAACTTCTAAACGCGGCTTCAGCAGAAAGTTTTGCGATCGGACAGATCGAAGATTGAACTGAATTTAGCTGTGGAGCAACTGTGCTTGAATGTACTACTGGCTTCATGAGTATTCGAGGTCCCATTCAAATTTATATTCAAAAGTACAACTGAAAGGATGAGTGGCAGCCACCTCCTCCAATATGCAAAGAAACCTTCTGGAAAGGCTCCCAATGAGAATCTGTTCAACCACGTTACGAAGTTAGTGCAAGCCACCGCTGACAGTCACAACCCCGTCAAGGGAGTCGATAAGTTAGAACTGCTTTCCAACCATCTGAAACAGACTGAGTTCTACTTTAAAGAGCCTGAACATGACAAGGAGGTACGAATGGATTTACACCTAGCTCAACAGTCGAATGAGACCCGATGGCGAAAACAAACCATATCTCGATGCTGCCGCGCGAATCAGTGAACTTGCAGAAACTGCTAATACAACACAAGTCATCCTTCCCAACCTCCAGCAGTAACACAAAGCTCTCAAGACGGCAAGCATCTCTTTTGGGGAAAACAATTACATCCTGCTTCAGAAGGTACTCAAAGTCTTGGCGATTGAGAACAAGGCCAAGCAACTACGCTTCTGGGGCAAGATTCTCGGGCTTCGAGACTACTGGGTCATTCAGGGCACAACTAATCGCAAGAACACAGACGAGTTTCCAAAGAACGCTGAAGCAGCAGGCACAGGAATCAACACCTACTCCTACTGGGTGGCTCACGACCTTCTGGGCAAGTGGGTGTAACTCCCAGTGATAACCCCTGAACAGCTGAAAGCCTCACGAGAGGTGAAATACATCTTTACAGGCGAGTTAGATCGCTCGGTGGATCACTACCCACCATACCCAGGAAAGGAAAAGCATCTAGTACCCTTTGAAGCTTATCTTAGCTGAAAGCGCAGATCGTCCGAATTACCCATAGCTGCGAACTCGCACCCAAGGGACTCTATAAAATATCAGAAGAAAATGGCATTTCTACAGTGGATTTTGAAGACGAATTCAAACTCGGGGAAGTAGCTGATCTTAACAATCTTGATTCTTGGGTACACTTGAACCAGTATGTGCTTCACCAAGGCCGCTGCAGCTACTACATCGATCCTGCGCTCACAGAGGAGCAGAGAACGGCACTGGATGCTTAAAATGGCGAAAAGGATCCCCTAGTTGATCGGTTTAAGTCCATAGCGGAGGACAAACCACTAGAGAAGCTTGGTTATACGACAAATTGGGCAATCCAACTTGCAGGTTAAAGCCAAACCATCAGCGCCTTTGAGAAGCAAGCCCAAACTGTCTACGGAGTAGCATGCTTGAAGAACCTGACATGGCCAGGAGCAACAACGGTGGGCTATTCCGGTGGATGGGTTAACATCTACATCGGTTATGGGCAGAAGATTATCCAGGCTTCATTCAACCCCGTACAACCCAAAGATATCGCGGTGGAGGGCGAGGATAAGCAGGAATACCGCTAGCCAAATCCATCAAAGTAACGTGACTCATAATGCAGACCAATTCCTCCTCCGGCAGAAGTTGAACCTCCAAAGGTGGATGAACCACCCCCAGCTTAGTGATATTCACATTTAACGAAGCAGCAGCAGAGCCTGTTAGGTATATTCAATCGAGGGTCCTCGAACAAATTTGAAAAATAGAATTTCCCCTTGGAATAAACCCAATGGTACGTTCTATTTTATATCTATTTTCTATGTTCCGAAGGAGAACCACCGTGCTGGCAGCCACCCTGGCAGTTCTCTTGTCCTTAGCGAGTGCCACCGAACCACCGACGCAGTGTTCCGCTGCAAGCACGCTTACCACTTCAGGAGTCTGTGTGGCAGTTCGATACATTGAGGGATGCTACAAGTACGAGTCTATCTAACGTTGCGCCTCTTGCGAGTTCAGTACCCTTTGATATAATCCAGACTACGACCTTGTCGATGGCGAGTGTGACTACAACCCAAAACAGTCAAGCAAATGCTGTTTGCAATTTGATGATAAGGGATAGTGCAGTCAATGCGAAACTGGACTGTTTCTAAAGGATGGCGCTTGTGAGCAGGCGACCCTCATCGGTTGTCTTGATAAGACTGAGGGAAAGTGCTTGAACTGCGCAAATGGATTTTACCTGGTGGATGGCCGATGCCGACACGGGACAAAGGGATGCTCAAACTACAACCAAGATGGCATTTGTACGGTATGTCAAGCAGGTTTTGCCATTCAAGAAGGCAAATGCACCAAAAAGACAATCTTAGGATGTGCCGAATAGACCAACACGGTCTGCACAAAATGCTACGATCCATTCATTCTCGATAACGATGTCTGTGCCATCCCCAACTGCAGCAATTCGAACGACTTCGGATGTTTAGAATGTGCTGATGGCTATTATTTGAGAGATGGAGCATGCCAGCAACATATCAAGGGGTGCCACTACTACCAACGTGGGAAGTGCGGTGCTTGCCACGTGGATTACATCCAATCCAGTGACGGCTGCATTAGCGAGGGTTGTAGCAAGTCCAACGACCGATTCGAATGTTTGGAATGCACAAAACCCTTTGAACTGAAGAATAAAAAATGTGTGATCAGCAATTGTTTGAGGCACGCAAATGGAAAGTGCGCAAGCTGCCAACCTAACTTCAACCTTCGCAAGGGGCTCTGCGTTCCGTCAGTAAACTACACCAACTTTGTGGCAGAGGCTTGTTTGGTGTGCGCACCGAGCTTTTATATCAACAAGGCTTCGAAGTGCTCACCTTTCGATATTGGATGCACAACCTACGTCAATGGGCAATGCACGAATTGTGTGTCTCCATTCGAGATCACCTCCGATGGATCATGCATCATCGATGGTTGCGATACTGTTGATAGCAAGGGCTGTGTTAAGTGTCAAGGAGCTTACCAGCCAGATGGGAAGATATGCAAGTTGCCGAATTGCGAGAAGGCTCACCGAGGAGTATGCGAAAGTTGCATTCAGGGATACATTGTGAAGAGTGGGCTGTGCTCACAAATGGATCCGAACTGCATTAAGTACACAAAGGATGGTCTATGTGTAGCTTGTATTGACGGCTACCATCCTGATTCTCAAGGCAAGTGCAGACAAAATGTAGTTGGATGTGTCTACACCGGAAGCGACTGTACCAGTTGCACCAGTCCATTCACTTTCGCAGATGGTATTTGCGCCATCGTCGGATGCGAGGAATATGCTGTGAGCGGTTGCTTAAAATGCACGAGCGACATGTATCTTGTTGGGGGGATTTGCAAGCAGAAGGATCCAGGCTGCCAATATGATTCATCCGGAAAGTGTCAGAGCTGCTCAGACAAGTTTACGTACAATAATGGGCAGTGTGTTATCTAAGGATGCACTCAATATTCACTTGATGCCTGCATTTCGTGCAGTGAGCCTTATAGACAGAACAACGGGCAGTGTAGTATCACCAACTGCCTTCAGACATCAAACGGAAAATGCGCTAAATGTGTCGATGGATACCAGCCAACCACTACTGGGTCTTGCCGTAGGTTTATCGATAACTGTAACGACTACGACGGTGACAACTGTCAGACATGCAAGGGAGGTTTCTTCCTTGCCGCTGCCAAGAATCAATGTTTCCCAACGTTGCCAGGCTGTGTTTACAGGGAAGGTGCCTGTGCTGCATGTTCAGATGGGTTTTTGTTTGATACTGGCGTTTGCTGGAAAGTAGACCCATACTGTCTGGCTCAATCAAGGGACCACAAATGTACATCTTGTGCGAATACCTTCTATGTGGATACTGCCGGTGCTTGCCGACAAGGAGATCTTCAATGTACTGAGTTCACAAACGCTGGTGATGGGAAGTGCAAGCGCTGCCAACAAACTTTCTACATTAACGAACTAAGCGGGTGCTCAGAGAAGCTTGCTGGCTGCTAATATAAAGGTGGCAAGTGTGTATCATGTACTACCCCCTTCTCATTCAAAGATGGAACTTGCCAGATCACTGGTTGTCTCAACTACTCCAGCCAGGGTTGCACGAGCTGCTCTCCGACCTACTCGCTTGTAGATTACATCTGCCGTGCGAAGACTGACGGTAGCTGCGTAGAGTTCGATAATGGAGGACTCTGTACCAAATGCGAACGAGGATACAGTTTGATCGATGGGCATTGTGAGGTGCGGGATAGCAAATGTCTGAAGTCTACCGTTGACGGAAAATGCTTAGAATGCAATGCAGGCTATTTCCTAACCACCCTTGGCACTTGTGAAAATCAGGCTAAAGGATGCAAAAGTTATAAAAATGGACAATGCGTCGAATGCATTGCCAGATACTTCTTGTGGCAAGGCATATGCTTCCCCTTTGTCGAAGGCTGTCTCAAGTACACTGGAAAATACTGTTCGGAATGCTCCACAAACTACAAACTTGCCCAGGGAATCTGTGTGAAGAAGATGAAAGATTGGTCCTTCGGCGACCTCTTTACCAAGAAAGTAGAGATCTTTCAGAAGACGAACGGCACAGTGCCGACCACTATCCAATCAAGGCAAACTGCAGCTGGGTCAGCTATTGGAAAGCTCACTTACAGCTCACTCTACAACTTTAGCTACTTGAGCTATCAGGTTACTGATAAGGTTGTCGGTTTCGGTGGCTGGCGTTCGAAAGAGAGCAAGGCAGGAGAGTGGGTTGGGCTGTCACTTCGCGTCCCCCAAACATTCTACCAGGTGCAAATTCAGAAAGGAGATGATGACAGTTACGTTTCGGAGTTCACTGTATAGTTCAAGCTCAACAACGAAGCCTGGAAGTAGATACCTCAAGTCTTCACTTCTAAAGATTGCTCGACTGGGCAGGTCATGAAGTTTGACTTCATTACTGCCGTCGCTGCCACCGATATACGCATTGTTGTCCAGAAGTTTGTGAAATGGCCTGCTTGCCGGTTCGATTTTATCTACAACAACTTCGATGAGAGGAACGAGTGGCAGGGTATTCGCAACATCGCTGAAATCGATAAGAAGATAGCTGGAACTATGGGAGCAAGGCTTGACAACCAACTGGACATTAATATCCGCAACTTCTTCGTCCCAACCCGCGACTGTCAGAATAAAGAGCAGTGCTGGTCTGGTGCTTAGTTCTGCTAGCCTAAGACTGTTACTGGATTCAGCTTCGATCAGAATGACGGATCGAAGGGAACCATCACAGAAGTCTTCGTGGACTACAGCTTAGACTCTTTGCTGTTCGTCTGTGTTAACGATTGCAAACCGGTGTCACTGGCGGGTCTAAAGAGCATTGTGTTCGATAGGCCTCTGAAAGCCAAGAAGATTCGAGTACACCCAACCAAGTGGAACGGTGCCCCCGAAGTGCGGTTCAGCTTCGACTATTCGTGATTGATAAATCTGAATGTCAGTTCGTAGCAACTATCACATGCGACCACCAAACAGCCTTTTTAGGTGGTCCTTGTCTTTAAAGATTTTCTTGATTGGACGTTATTTAGCGCTTTTGGTGGGGAGGTGACTGATACTTGTTGACTCGTAACACTTTGTGAGTTCCTTCACAGCTCTCTTTGGGTCACATACATAGCTGTTCGGTAGCTGCCAGTTGCTTGGCCTTTTCTATGCCGAACCTTTTTTGGAGCTTGTGCTTCTGTTCTTTGCATACCTATTAACGCAAGAACCGCTTTTCCAAGCTATGGATTCTTGCTAGGTCCGTAACCGCAGCTTCTTTGAAGAGTGCTTCAGAATGGTGTCACTGGTGGTGTGACTCGTGCTCCTTTTGATTGGCTATTCAAGAATTAGCTTTTTACGCTTCTTCATTTACTCCGACTCGTAATAGAACTTCCTGAACAAAGGAAGCACTAAATCTCCGTGTTACTTCTCGTTGAAGATCAAAGCGATATCTTCGGTCTATTGCCCCCCGAATTCCGAATCATCGAAGTTATACTTCAACAGATTAGGCTTGAAAGGCGGTTGGAGCAACTTGAGGTTAATTTGCTGGAGGGTATGTCCACCACACCAATGATGCTACAGCACCTCCTCCAGTGTTGGCCTGCTCTCGGGCACCTTTAGAAGCATCCTTTCCAACAAATCCTGGATATCCTCACTCAACATAGCCCCACTAGGAATCTGCAACTTTTGGTTGAGTATCCCGTAGAACATTTAGTCTATATCCTTGGAGTAGTACGGAGGGATACCCACCACCAACTCATACAACAGGGCGCCAAGGCAGTAAACATCGAGTTCCTTACTGTGCCCTTTCCTGCATAATAACTAGCAGTACCTTAGCAGCATCTCTGGGGCCATGTATTCTGCACTTCCACAGAACGATTCGTTATGCTGGTCGTCAGTGCTGAACTTGGACAGACCGAAATCAGCCAATCGGACATGTCCTTGGTGGTCAATCACAATATTCTCAGGTTTTAAATCCCTGTAGATGATGCCGTTGCTGTGTAGTTCATGCAACGCCGATAAAATTTCCAGGAAGTAGAACCTCGCCTGGTGCTCCTTCATCCTCCGATGCTGCTTCAAAAGGTTGAATAGCTCTCCACCAGCACAGAACTCCACTACGAAGACAACTGTGTGCTCAGTCTCTATCGTGTAGTGCAGCTTGGTGGCGAACGGATGGCTGTTCATCTTCATTAGTATGGCCTTTTCGTTGAGCACAATCGATTGTTTTTGGTTTCGCATAACTTGATCCTTATTCATGACCTTCATCGCGAAGTACTGCCCCAGTGTCTCACAAAGGTACACCTTCGAAAATCCTCCCGAGCCGATACATTTCATGATATTGAACTGCTTCAGACTTTTGCATAGTCCCTGTTGTATTGACGTGTCCTGTGCTGTAATGCTCAATGACTGTGGAGCAATCTGCACAAACAATTCTCGAGGCAGCGTTAGCAGGTAGTCGACCACAAGAACCCCGCTGTGCAGTACAACCCACTCGCAGCGGAGCAGCCGATGAACGCTCTGGATGAACTACCCGATGGTGGTATGTTCCATGTCGTATTCGAATTCCATACGGAACAGGCGACTGTTGTAGCTGATTTCACACTAATAAAGTGAAGGTTGCCAACTAGTCTGCTGGTTCAGCAGTGGCTGTGTATCTAGTTTTTCAATTCGATTTTGGTAGCGGCTGGAGCTGCTCTGACGCATCTGCTTGACCTCCATTAACAATTGAGCATACCTGCGAGAATCTGCGCTCCAAGCTTATTGGCCTTTGGAAGGGGTGGACGCTTTCCCTTAGTAGTTTTGTTGTGGATATTCCTCTGCGCAAGTAAGGCGAAGAATATTTTCTCATAATTATTTCACCGACAAACGATCAGGAGTAAAGACTGTGCAGGTTGTGCTCGGTTGCAGGTGCTCCGGTCAATGGACATCTCTTCGATGCTTTGATCTCCTTCGTGATGCAGTTGTAGCAGAACACGTAACCCGAACACGACAGGACGGTAGGGCTTGATATTTTCTTTGAACAAAGTGGACAAACACCCTTTGCACTTAAGTCTTCCTGCTTGAATGGGGCTTCAACTTATCTGGCAACCCCAGCACTCTGCTTTTGCTGTCCTCTTGAAGAGTAATACCACGCGAGCCCCTTATACAGCAAGAAGATCAACAGAATCAGTGGTTTGTTGAGCATATCGAGCAGCCCGCTTCCAGCACTTGCTGATGCCTCGACCTGCTTGAACACCAGCTTGACCTTGAGAAGATAGAACATCAAATCGAAATGCTTGGCATCGTTTTTGAGAAGATAGAGGAATCTCATGGTAAGGTCCACAATATCCCAAAGCGTCACGACCACTGGAAACAGGTAGTAGAAAGCTTTTTGATGCCACTTCATTTCCTCAACGGGGTGCTACATTTTCAGGGTATTGTAGTGCTGCTCCAGTTTGTTTCTGATGTAAGGGTAGCTCGCCAGAAATATTGAGGCTTTCAGTGTGTTCTGACTCCCAGGCTGTGTTGCGTTTCTCTCGAAGCCGTAGAAGTACTATGCGTAGGTTGCATGATGCTTCGAAAGGTAGAATAGTTTGACTGCCCAATCTACCAACAGCATCAGCTCGTCCTGCCAGTAGCGAAGCCCAATAAGCCTGTCGGAACTGCCAACCACAACATTGAGGAGGTAGCCGACACCCGCTCTCATGTACTGCTCCAGAGTTTGAATTGAGTAATGCACTAGAAAGTGAGTACGCTGCTATTCAACCCGACTCTCCATATATTTATATTCATCTGTCATGAGGAGAACTCCCTACGTTGAAAACAACGAACGGCTCGCCATGAAGTACACAAATCAGCTACGCGCCAAGGATGATCGCAAAGCTGCCGAAATCAAGATTTACCAGCCTGAGCTCGATGCCTCAACGAAGAATAAGCGTTCTCATAATGAGATGGTTGGTAGCAGTCGGCTATCGCCAATGTTGAGGCGTCCCGTGACTGGAAAGAACAGCTACGTTGAGGGGGCGGTCCCCGATACAACGAGAACAAGAGATTCAAAAAACTGTAAGCATGTGGATGACCATAGTTGACGAGAGGAGGCTAAGCGACTCATAGTTTCGCAAGCATGCTGCAACACCGACCAATATGCGATACCACATGCCAGTGCGAGCACGTTCCACTAATAAAAGCGACCTATTCGTCTCGACTCTCAAGGAAGAAGTTTCCAACGGTGGTAAACTCTACCGGACTTCGTTGAAAGGAGATTAACCCAAGATTAATTTATCGTTGCCTCGAAAGGAAATGACCCCGACTGCAGGCAACCGCTACGACAAGGATAAGGTCAAGGTCCAACAGAGAGGCTACAGCAACCCTAGAAGCTCTAGAGATAGCAAACCCGATCGGCGCCCCATCGACTTTCCTGTGAGTAAGCCACTGGAAATGTATGAAAAAAAGCCGACGGCAAGCAAACGACCTCAGAGACAGTCAGATTAGGAATTCTTCGAATACGTCCTGAGGTATTCCTACCGCACCAAAAAAGGATTTATGCCAAACAATCCAGGTAAACCCAACCAAGACAGCTTCATTATATCACCCAACATCAATAAGAAAAGCTGGCAACACTACTTCGGAGTGTGTGATGGCCACGGGGTCTTCGGACATCTCGTCTCTGCCTTCATCAAGAACCATCTACCCGCGGTCATGGCACGAACTCGAAACCTCTAGAAGAATTCCGAGGAAGGGCTATTCAAGGCCTTCCAACAAACTATGGAAAGGCTTGTGCTCGAATCCAAAATCGATTTGACCTTCTCGGGGTCCACAGTCGTTGGTTGCTACTTGCTGCAGGACAAGCTTTATTGTTGCAATGTGGGTGACTCCAGAGCCATAATCGGCAGTTACGACGAACGAACAAAGAAGTGGTCAGCAAAAGAGCTATCCAACGACCATAAACCCTCTGTTAGGCAGGAAGCAGACAGAATTATAAGGTGCAATGGAAGAGTATAGGCTTTTAGGGATCCCGAAGGTATTTCATCTTCTCGACTCTAGGCAATCCGATCGGTCCTCTACGCGTCTGGCTGAAAGATGAGAATGTGCCTGGTTTGGCGATGACTCGTAGCTTCGGTGATCTCGTAGCTGCCAGTGTGGGTGTAAGTTCAGACCCTGAAATCATATGTACGTGTTTGCTTAACTCAAGAGTACACAATGACCCAGAAAGACCGCATAATTTTAATCGCTTCGGATGGTGTCTGGGAGTTCCTCCAGAACGATGAGCTAGTGAATATGATAGCACCATTCTACGAAGGCAAGAAAATCTAAGAGGCCTGCGATGTCCTGCTGGAAAGTGCCGTGAATAGCTGGACCAAGGAGTGCAGCGTAATCGACGACATTACCTTCATTCTGCTGTTTATGAGCTACTCTGACGTTAATTGATCAGTCTAATATTATCTATGAAGTTGGCTGCAGAGGAGGAATGCAAGGGCTTCCTGCTCACCTGCGAACAGAATCGGGAGAAGCAGGCAATTCGTGATGCCTACAACTTTCTCGGAGAGTTCATTGAGAAGGTCTACCCTGACTTGGCCAATGGAGGCAAGTAGCTGGCAAGTTTGTAGGATGAAATCAAAGAGATGAGGAACAAAAAGTCACGCGTACTGTTTAACCTGGACACAAACGTGAGGGTAATGAGTCTGCTAAGTAGTGTTGCATCTTCATCAAGATCAATCCCGAATTCGCTGTGATAGACCCCTGTAGAATCGTATCGGAGATAATGGCGGACATGGATAAGTAAGAGCGTCAGCTAACCCGATACTGCCACCGTATAACACCAGTCGAAAAGGCCTTCAAAGCCGAATACTTCCACATGAAGGACGCAGTGTAGGAACTGCTTGCAGCAAAGACCAAAGGTGAAAAGCACAGCTGGGCTCTAAACTTCAAATGTAGGAACAACGACAAGTTCAAGTACAAGTAGGTGCTGAAAACAGTAACTGAAATCGCTGGGCAGTTCGGTCACTTTTCGGATATCTACTACCCCGAGTGGACTATTTCGATTGAGATTAACCACCATCTCATGTGCGTGAGTATTCTCGAGAAGTTCAAAGAATCTGGGGAGTTTAAGCTGAGGAAAATCAATGTTCAGCCTCTGCCACCGATGAAGCAAGATCAGCATTTCGATGAGAGGATATCATAACCTGCCAGATAGGAGGTTGAAGTGCAAAGGACGATAACGTAAGAGGAAGTTCGCCCTTCCACAGAAACACCAAACATTGCACATGTCGCTGTAGCTGTAGTAGAACAAACTTTAAGATCATCGGCCAGCGATACCGCTCGGAGACTTCTACTTGAGGAAAAGATTCAGCCCAAAGAAGACGATGCATAACTGTTCTGAATTCATAATGAGACGGTAGTGAGTCAGCACCGAACTAGCAGTCAACATGGACGACTTCCAGGTGTACTATACCTAGCAGCATCGTAAGCTCCTGAATCGCTTCTTTCCGATCGGCTGAGCTCCTGCATAAGTTGGCTGATCCGCGCCTACTTTGACGATAGTTCCTGCCGAAGCTTAGAATTCTCAGTTTCGTAGATGAGTTTAGCGTTTCGGAGCTGCCGCTATTTCTACGGATCGAGTGTATGTGCTTGTGGTGATTGAATTCGCTTGGAGGATTCTTCCAGCAGACGAGCGTTGGTCTCTTTAAGCGAACGCAGTTCAGCTTCAACGGCAGACGGTATCTCCTGTCGAACTACCCTGCTATTATACTGCTGCTGCTGTATAGGCGAGTGCATCACTTGACTGCGTAGCTCAACGAGTTGTGTTTGATGAAGGCTTTTCTCTTTCTCTAATGTTTGAAGTCTGCTGATGAGTTCCCTTTATCTTTCTTGCCATCTTATTTGGTCTTCGGAGCTGAGATTCCCCGGTCTTCCTACTCTTTCTTGATTGAGTTGGTTTCGAAGGTTGGCAATTTGTTGCAGCAGATGGACATTAGGCTGTTGATGGGATTGGTTGACTCCCTGTTGTATTATCATGCTATGCTTCGGTGGTGATCTAACCAATCGCTGTTGGATTGGAGGTGAGACTACATGAAGACGAGACGGACTTTGATGACGAATTGGGCTATGCTGCCTTTCCAAAGTGTATCGTCCACCCGGGGGTGAAACAGGAATTCTCTGTCTGTCTCCCACCAACGCTGTCATACGAGTCATCTCTGCTTTAAATGCCTCAATGCTGATGCTGTTCTTGGAGAGATGAGCAAAGTCGGTCCTCAATTGGACTAATTCTCCCTTCATTGCGGTGTTCTCCCCCTTTAGCAGCTGATTTTCCTCTTTTAATTTGAAATTTTCCTAGGTTAGATGACGATTTTCCAGGAACAGTTTGACATTGTCGGTGTTTAAGAAGTCAAGTCTCTCTTTGTCTGTTAGTTGACGCTCGTTTGCTAACAATGTTTGCGTAAAGTATTGCTCATTCGGGCTTTTGGGCGGCTCGGGAGTTACCGCTGTACTCAGGAAAGACTGAGGGGTAAGCCGAGTCATCCCATCGCTGGTCGAGTAGTGTGTACTGGTGTGCTTTTAAAAGTTCAGGTTTCCAGCATGATCAAAAAGAAGTTGCTCGCTGGAAGTTGGTTCAGCGTACAACGCCGCTCCACCAATTTGACCCGTGCTATGCTCGTAGCTCTCTCTGGTTAATTACCGAAAGGGTTGGATTGGAGTTTCCATGTTCTAGTTTTGCTGAAGGCTGCCAGTTGCGCTTGTATTTGAAGTTGAAGTTCGCGGGTGCTTGGATTCCTTCTTAGCTTTGAGCCTTGCCCATATTTCCTTCATTTGCTGCTGCTACGACTCAGAAAACTCATTTTCCATTTCTGTTTCCTATTGGTCCTCCTGAAATAGGGCTTGGTGTGGAGCGTCCATAACGAGCTAATAATCAATTTCAAGACGGATCGATTAGGAGCCGTTGGTTATGCGTTGGGGAGTGTCAGTAAAGACTTATCTAACATAAACAGAGGTATGTGCTTTTATCAAAGATTAATAATTCATCGATATGCTTGAGCGGAGAGAGCAGCCTCGTGATAACTTCAAGGAAGTGAGAAAGCTTGCCCGGCAGTTTAAGTGTGTAGACTCCAACTAAATTGGACTGCTGCTGCAATTCTGCGAGAACAACGAAGAACATGTGAAGAGGATACTCACGGTGTTCAAGACTATGCATAAGCCCAGCCAGATCATCCAGCAGATGCTGGAGCATCCAGAGAAGTCAGATGAGCTGTTAGACCGCTTCTTGACCCTCTACAAGCAACGCCATGAGGCTCATGAGGGGATGACAGAGAAGGAAGGGGCTTATCAGAAATTCAATATCATCAGGAACGCCGAAACAACTATAACCTCCATACCTCGAGAGTTAATCTTGGAAATCGGTCTGTTCCTTCAGCCTCATGAACTGAACGAATTCATGAACCTGGTTCCCAGTTGGTCATCAATTCTAAATAAATGTCGATACAAGGTAGAAGACTACTACCGAAAGATCTGCAGAGTACTTTTCACAGGTTTGGAACCCACACTACCCACTGAGTGTATGTTCGTAAATATCCGGACATACGTAAGGGACCATCCACTGGAGTTTTCGCCAAATATTCGAAACTATGTCGAAGCTAACGTCAGAGAATATGTTTGGCAGATCAAGCCATTCGATCTGCGGCTTCCATCCAACCACTTCCGTAGCCTGGGCTCTTTTGAGAATGTGTACAACCTGTGTCCTCGCGTGCACTTCAATGGCTACTACGTTATGAGAGAGAAGTATGTTCGTCCCGTGGAACATGGACTTAACATGTGCGTGCAGAAGTACTACGTGGTTTACTACTACCGCTACATCAGGTTCATGAGGGATGGTTCGGTGCTGTACACCTTCAGCAACCTTAAGCTGACAGATGGCGAACTAGCTGACAAGCTATCAATGCAGCGCCTAAAGGATGAAAGCGACACCATAAAAGGAGAGTACATGCAACACAAGGAAAAAATCCTGATCAAGATAGCCAGAAGCAACACTATCTTCAGCTTCGAGTGCCTGATCCAAACCCAGGAGGCTCTGTTCGACAATCTGTTGATTAGCAAGTTCAACCTCGAAGTGGTTGACGAAAACTATATTGTGCAGGACATCTACAAAGACAAGCATAAGGAAAACAGGTACTTCAGTTATACAAGACTTAACGAGCTGGCTCAGGAAAATTCATTGGAGGTGCAGTCGGCGAGTCACTGATCCCTCTCCTTCATACGCTTTGTGTCTTTACTTGGCTGGCTTTCGCCGCCTTTATAATGTTTAAATAACAATCTCCTGAAATGCAGCTGCAGCAGGTTGAACAAGTCATCAAGGGACTCGCTGAACATTTGGGTCAAAGTAAGCCAGCACCACAGAACAAGAAAATAGTGCTACCGAACAGTGAACTGTCACTGGGCTAGCTCGCAGAGGTTTTGGGAGTGCTTGCCAAGGAATATAACACAACGTTGCCGAACCTGCTGGTTAAGCTTGATAAGGTATCGGGTGATCTCAATGACATGGACAAGGTGTTCAAAGGAGATACGACAGCGGAATGGACGCAAGATGAGGATGAGTTACTTTCCAAAAATGAAGGACTGTTGCGAAGGTGGAAAGGCGATGAAGCGGTCGAGCGCAGAAAGAAATACCTGAATCTGTGATGGCGGTTGGCATATTTGAATTACCAGTTGTTAGTTTCTGATAGAACCTTGCGGTTTGGCGCTTATAGACCTATTGATTGCTATTCTTGGACACTGGTGGTCGGTTCAGAGATGGCATGAGACTGTCACTCCGAAGCAGAATAAGAATGGCAGCTTATAATCAACACATTAAATATGGCAGACATTCAGAACCTCATGGGCGGCTACGGAGCAGTTGCTCAAGCCTTCATTCCCGGCGTTGCTGAGAGCCTGTAACCAGTTACTAATGCAGCATCAAGCGACCAGGCCTGTAGTATAACAGCCTCATGCAAAAGGTCTTTAGCAATGACGTGCGAAGCTACTTCGATGTCACCAACGAATTTGTCTGGAGGAAGGTACGTCAAGTGGTGTTTCCATTCGCCCGCAGCGAAGAAATGTAAGAGGTTCGCAAGGCAGAGCTTTATATCCCCATCGTCAGTTTAATGAGCTTCATCCTGTTCTCATCGTTCTCAGTAGGATTCCTGGAGAGGGAAGGAGCGTAAAGATTTGTCTGAAGTAGGTTCAACCCCAACATTAGCCGACGGCTCATCTTCTGCCTCGTTATGACTCTGATCGAAATCTGCGTCACGAAGTTTGCGAGGTTCGCCGTCTCATCGTTGAGCATGTCACTGCTGGAGATGACTGCCTTCATCAGTTACAGGTTTGTGGGGCTTGCACTGTATACCATCGTGCTAACTCTCTTCGAAATGCTTGGACTGAGGATTATTGCCTACGGATTTCTGCTCTACTTTGTGCTGGCCGAGACCTACTTTTACGTACCACCCATTCCTAGCGTAGTACCTTGAGCTGAAGAGCTACATGATCGAGAAGATGGTTAATTCAGAAGGAATGTCGAACCTGCTGATGGCGCTGGTGCATCTCGGAGTATCGGCTGCGCTGGTGCTGTTCATCTACGTGTTCTGATGGGTGATATGACTATGGAACGCATATATCAAAGATCACAGAGACTGGTCCAGGTTGCACTCCATTTTTAGTTCGTTAAACTTGCTGGCTCCTGCCCCAAGAACAGCTGAAAACAACAGCGAAAGGTTCGCAATCATCATGAACACGTAGATTGTGATGATCCACTTTCGGTATTGCAGCAGTACAAACAATAGAAGCAAGGCCATGAGGAGGAAGTATGATACTGCCATAATGAGCTGCGGTATAAATGGGGAGTAGAGCAGACAGCTCACAACGGATACTGCGTGGTGTCCAAATAGCATTGTGTAAGAACGTTTGAAGTCTCTGCTGCTCGGAACATTCTACCATAACTTCGAAGGTACCTTGCCGAACATGCTGTACTGCTTTCTAGGCTTTCCCTCAAAACCCATTCGACTGAGAGCCAGCCCTTCTTGTTAACCAGCAAGTTGCTGAGAGGTTGTATCGGCGCCAACCAATTTGGGAGCTTCGTTAATGGCATGGCATACTGGAGCATAGGTAGTAGACACGGAGCAGTATGAATACGACAAACAGCGCCATCACCTCTCCTATAAGCGCATACCGAACAGTGTTCACGAGCGAATCCGTGTTCAGGAAGGGTGCACAGTAGTTAAGGTACCACATCTACGCCAGAAGCTATATTTTAAAAGTTTATCAACCGATGTATAGCGATGAACGGATCAGTGAAGCCACTCGTTCCAAAGAGTCCTTCCGGTAGAACTCCTTGCACTTCTCGATAGCTGTGCTTATACTGAGGTTACCGTCGGCCACCTCCATCCAAGCTGGAACCATAGTCATGCTGTAACGAGCGTCAGCGAATAGCATGATCTTGCGTTCGCTCCGAGAATCACCAACCAGTCCGACCATCCACTTGTTTACGTGGCGCATCGCGTCCTGCTCAAGATAGTCATATTCTTTCGCCTTCTGCTTTTCGTTCAGGTAGTCAAGTTTTTCTTTGGTGTGGGCCTCCACCTCACTGATCACAGGGTACCCTAAGAACACCACAAGGTTGCTATAGTGACCCTTGAACTCAGCTTTTTCGAGCGCCTTGCTTCGAACATTGATGAAGAATATGCCTCCTCTGCCGAAGTCACAACTCTTGCGGAACAGCTCAATATTCTACTCGTTCTGCTTCTGGTTCTCAACTTCAAAGAACACCATCTTGTTGGCTCTGATCTTGTCGAGGATCTTCTACCTGGTCCACTCACCGATCAATGTGAGTAGGTAGCGGTAGCTGGAGATGAACACAATGATTCCATCGGGAATCGACTCCGTGAGTTCCTCGATTAAAGTGCCATAGGATCTTTGCACCTGCAGTTTGTTATCCGATTCGTAGTCGTCAGACTTCAAGTCTACATCAAAGGCATTACAGACCACCGACATGGAGAGGATATTCTCAGCAGCAATTTCCTTGGACACAAATGTGCTGATGGAGATCTGAAGCTTGAAGTGCGAAAAGAAAAAGTCCTTCTGCAGGCAGCTGTATGAGTTGAGCACCAGAAGCACACTGTTGAGTTCCAGCGAGTGTTAGTTGGGGTATTTGCTGCTGCCCTGCTTGTTCTGTTGCGGGTAGATGCGGCCAAACAGTATCTTCGGGTCGATGCACACCAGTCTGTAGATGTAGTTCTAGTGTTCCGAGCGGCAGTTAGAGAACATGCGGAACGCATTTTTGTTTTCAGATTCGAACTATCTCCGCACAATTATGACGGTCTCCAGGAACTCGCATACCGAAAGTAGTTTGGAGACTGATCGCTCGTCAATTCCGTGTTTCTTCAGAAACAATAGGAAGTATTTACGGAGGTTCTCAAGAAGCTAGCTTCTTAGGAACAGCTCTCCCTCAAGCTCATTCACCACGAACTCAGTTATCTTTCGAGTGACCCCTACACGCCGTTTTGCCAACTCCAGCTGCTTTTGTCGATACTTGAAGAAGTTCAGAACATATCGGAGAAGCCCTAGTAGCTTCCGATCATCAGCCAAAAACGATATTTAGTCTGATTGGAAATTCAGGTCTTTCAGGCTCTCACTCAGAACTCTCAATTCAGTGTCGAAGTCGTCGTCAATGGGTAGGTAGCGCGACTGAAGATAGTCTCGTTCTTCCATGGCGTGGTAAATGCTCATCCACGAGATGTCCTTATCGAAGATCTACTAGCATTACAGGTCTAGGGTATCACACTCGTTGATGTACAGGATAGTGCGTCTCGGTGTGGTGTACAGCGAGTGGTAGAGGGCGGCATTGACATACTCCCGAATTGTAGCCAACACGATGGTCGTACCTGTTGGTTGCTTTGCTTCTGCCTCCTCTGAAGCAGTATCCATCTTAAACTCCTCAACTGTTGTGCTGGTTGGTAGGTTAGCTGTCCTTCGAACTTCCCTAACAATAGTGATTGCTTTTTTGGCCTCTTCAATTTGGACTGAAGATTTGCTGAGGTATACTATTCGGGTGTATTGCTTACCTTCGTGTTGCTACAAGTAGGCAAGAAAGTAAGCGAATAACAACACCACCTTTGCAAAACTATGTTGGGTTTCGGTAGCTACCATTCTTTCATTTGTGATCTCCCTATGCAGGTGCCTGAGATGCTCCACTTGATCCTTAAACAGTGGTGAGTAAGGGTGACAGATGGTCAGGCTGCCCAACTTCAGCAGTTGGGGTTGCTGCTGCATGTTGCTTACTAACTACAAGGAAATCAATAATCAAAGGAAACCACCAAGATTGTTCATTATCCCATTGAAGGCTGTAGACTGTTGTTGGTTGATGGGTCCGCTCCTCTTTGGGAGGTATTTTCGGCGAGAGTCTCCAGCACCCTTTCGGTTAGGTTTTACGCTTCCTTCTGAGGACGTTGTTGTTGCTGGTGTTAAACATCGTGCTGATTCCTTTCTAAACATGGCCAGTTCGTTCTCTTGCCCACCCTGAAGCCATGTTCTACCAGATTCAGCGGTTACCCCGCCTTATGCCAACGATATTCTTGTCTATTCGTTTGCTAGATCGGTTTTGTGGTCTCCCCTCCCAGTCTTTTAGGTAAAGCCCTTGACATACTGCTTCCTGAAAGACTTCTTGCTGCCGTTCTTGCCTGACTGGCTGATAGGATGAGTTTATTGATAGGACTGTTTCTCTTCGGGGTCCAGGAAATAGATACGAATACTTTGCTAGATCTCCTCTTCGGTGGCTACACATCCGGGGAATGGATCGCGAGCCTGGAGGTCTTCTTCAAAGTCGTGTCTTGCCTCCATTATAAGCACTTATTTTAAGTTACTACATTTAGCATCCCGGGTAACTGGTTTGCGCATCATTGCTGAGGCTTCTGGCGGGTCGGGTCCAATCGACCCATTTCTTCCAAAATTCTTTTCTTGATAATGGAATTCCTTGCGAATTACGGGTGTTGTTTCTCCCACTCTTGGTCTTAGAGGTACATTTAGTAAGCTTGCTCAATGTCCCAGTCAGCCTCCTCCAGGTAATATCTTGCCATCGAGTACGACTGGTCATGCTATTTAAGTTGTCCCTTCAGCTGACCGATGGTATCGTTCTTGGTATTCTCCCCAATGCTGCTCGAGGCTTTGCCTGCTTGTTACCGATTAGCCATATGAAATTGTTATAATGAGCAGGAATTACCACTCGCCATGGATACCAATACCTTCATCATTCTCGCTGCACCCTTCTTCAGCATGCTGTTCACGTTTCCGCCTGACTTGCTGATCTCCACCGAACTAAATAATAACTACCTGGAGATAGTTCTGCTCAACCTCGGAGCTGCTCTTGGCATCTTTATTGTCAATGTGCTTCCCTTTCGATATGAGTTCGGGTGGATGTACCCACTCATTGACTTGGAGTTCATACTGCTTGAACTGCTCGAATTCGGTGCTCTCCTGCCTCAATCCTAATCTCGCAACGGAATCCTGTATGGGCTTTTTATGCTGAAGAAGCTTGGAACGGGAATAGCGATCGGAGTCAACTATTACTTGGGGGTCATGCTCATCAAGAAAAAGTGCACTATCTTCAAGGATTTCATGCGTATTGTGCTGCTTCTGTACATGTGGTATGTTGCTGGGCTAATCCTTGGCATCGTGCTCAAGGAGATCCCATAGTCGGTGGTGCCCTACCTACCCATCACTGCACTCTTCAGTCTCATTAGGCTAGTCTATGTTGTCTGGAAACTTCGCTTGGAAATGCTCAAGCCTAACCAGTAGGAAATCGATGCATCGAACATGCGCAAAGAAACTCTCAAACGTGCTTACTCCAAGGTCTCGGAGAGCTTCTACGAGACTGAGATCACCCGTAACGAAGTCGTGGAGAGGCTATTCCACTCGGGCCATATCAAATTCTTCATCTGCTTCTACTTAATAACGTTGGCGAGTGATATTACTCCGATGCTCTAATTCCAACGGCTGGCACTGATGCATAGCCCGAAGCATATGGAGTTCAGCTTTGCAGTGTTCCACTTGCTCGGTACTATCTTCCTATACAAAATCCGGAGGACCATCGGGAACAAACTCAACTACTATCTCATCAGCGGAACCATTATCGGTGTGCTCTGCCTCCTCATCTTCCTATGCTAGAAGTTTATGGAGGACCAAACTGCGTTGTTGCTAGCTCTTATCATGCTGTATATGACGATGTATGGGGCTTCTCTTGGGCCCTTTTTCTACATCTTCGTGGGCTATCGCTACAACAACTTAGGGTTCTCCATCTGCTATATCAACAAGTGGATCATCTACGCACTGCAGGCAGTTGTCAGTCTTTACATCGACGAAACCACTTCTCGGTCTGATACCGAACGATACCGCCAAATCATCATCACCAGCTTCTTGCTATTCTGCATCATGGCTGCCCTATATTTTCTGATGAAGGAGAGCGAGGTTGTCGAGATGAAGATCGAAGATAACCTCCAACCCAAACGTGCCGATACATCAAAAGTGGAAGACTCCGTTGAGCTGAGAGATAGTAGCTTAGTGGACTACGCCGATTGACACTTCATGCAAATACACATTAGCGAAGAGTATCAGTTTTCATGGCTGAAGAGGAATTGGAGGGTCTGAATAAGGAACCTTCCGTGAGCAATTGCCTATGGAGTCTTGTTTGGTATGGCCACTCGCCAGATAAAGCTGAGGTCGGCTCGAATGTGCAGTTTGAGCAGATAGTCTTCGTGAAGCATCAGTATGGCTACACAACACATCTTATGCTCCTCGACCTTCTGAGCCAGGAAGTCATAGTAGTCGTTGAGATCGGTGAGTGCTCGCATGTAGTGCTTAACGGCTAGCGGAGGGAAATTACGCGCAAGTTTTAATGGCGCAGTGTTGTAGATGCTGTTGCTATCCTTGAACTGCCTCCATAGCTTCGAAAAGCTGTCGGGAGAAATCCGTTTGAACTGAACAAATTTAAGCAAACTTGTTGGCAAAAACATTTTGTAGCGGTTGTAGAGACCGTCGGCAGTGACATACCCTACGTTCATACTGACCAAGTTGAACGGTGCTGACATCGGAATGAGCATCAATTCCTGCTTGGTCTGGTAGCCTGGCTCGGTTGTGGGTTCAAGCTTGCGAGGATTCCCGTAGAGCTTGTAAGCTAAGTTGCTTATAGTCAGTACTTTCATCGCCCTCGTATTCGATTTCGACGTTCGACAACCGTTCGTCCCCCTTGTTCCCAAAGTATAAGGTGAGGCGTAGGAATATTCGAAATTGTCCTTCCTGCGTCTCGTATATTGCCTTCGATTTGAAGCCTACCTGCAGATGCTCGTCCTCTAGGACGAGGCTTCGATCCTTAAAGTTGCTCGTCTTGAAACGACGAAGGTTCTGCCCTTTGCTCATCTGCTGGAGCTGGCTGTAGTAGTCGATGCCCATTGAGACTGTAGTTCCAAAATAGTTTCTTTGTGCTGGCTGGGCATTTGGACGCAGGTCGAATACACTCGTCTTCATGATGTCTATACTCGAAGATGGCTTACTTGAGTTCATATCGCTCACAAATTCCTCACGCTTCTCACGACTCTTGGAAGAGCTCACAAAGCGGTTGTTCGGGTGGTTCATCTTCGAGAATTTTGGCGATTTGCTTTTAGAGCGCACCGGTGTCTTTTCCCTTTCGAGGTCATCTAACATGAGTGCAAACTTTACTAATGACTGTCTTGAACCCTGTGCGGTTTTTGGCTATGTTCTCGCTAACTGTATTCGCCAGTATTGCGTCGAGATGGTTGTTAACCCGAGCTTGCTCCTGCATATGCTGTTGGACTATTCCCAATGGAAACGCATTAGAAGGAGGTGGCAGGAATGATTATCTATCGTTGGAGTGGATCGTTGCCTAAATGAGATAAGAAATACAGTGGGGTGTGGTCCTGGGATGTGAGATGGAGCATTCTTCATGTTCACTGAAGCTTGCATGCTTGGAAGCTGGACGGGACTAAGCGGTTTTGGCATCCCGTTATTATAGATCTGGCTGCTGGTCGGTTGTGTTACTGTTTGGATAAAATTACCCATCATTTGGTTCATTGCATTGAGCCTGCTATCTCTCAGGTCGTTGATTTTGCTGTTTCTCATCGACTCGACTGAATTACGTATGTTGGTTGCAGCTCGATTCGAATATGGTTGTGGTGGTTGTTCAACCCCACTGAATGCCATGGGTTGGTTGTAGAGCCTTGCCGTTTCTGGTGGCGGGGCACCACTGGAAATCCCTCGAGGCGATTGTGATTGGTTCGGGTTATACTAGTTAGTAGCGTTGTGCTGCAAGTGTTTGGTGACTGTGAGACCCTCCTTCAACATGTGGGAGGAATAGCTTTCTAAATCCTTGTAAGTAGCAAGGTAGTGACTATTGGCATACTACTCCACCCCGTAGAACTGAATAATGCTGATGAAGATGCCACCCCAGTCAGGTGACAGTGCCGACATCACCTCATCGTAGTTGTTTTCCAATCGTCTACCGTCTTCCTGGAACTGCCTATGGTACCGGGTGATTTCCATCTCCATTTCAATCGGGCTGACAGGATGTTCCAGCAGATCTATAAAACCCTCAATTTTCTTGAGGCTAGCCTTGAGATTGTTCTCGATAGCCCTCGAATCGATCTTTGGAGGCGGGGATTGTGCTTTCTGGAGATTGTTTGCAGGAGTTGCAGGTAGAGCTTTACTTGGATACTAAGGCTCGTCTTGACTTGGAAAGAAAATGAAGTATTTCGGAAGAATAACATTCTCGCTAATCAGCTGTTCATAGGCCAGCCTGAATTTCGTGGGTTTATTGTTCGCGTTCGTCGGATACTTTTCTCCCCATTTGACAATGCACTACAGAATCAGTCGGATGTAGTGGTTGCCCAGCCCAGGATCAGGAAAGTAGTTGAGCCCCTTGGACTCAATCGAACTGTGTGGATCGAGTGACCTACCAATCTGGACCATGAGTTGCAGCAACATCGAAGAAGACAGAGAGCTAATGAACGCCATGTACCTTTTCAGGGTGAAATCCTTGGCGATGATGAGTGCCCTAAGCTTGGTGTTGGGTGATACACTTGGATTTTCGGTGAGATAGTAAATGGCTTCCAGCAATTATTTGGACTGCGGCTTGCCAGTGTTGGTGCCAGCGGCATCAACGATAATGCTGTTGATGACTTCGAATTGCTGCTAGAAGTCGTGATCGTTGTTGATGGATTTGATGAGGTCCACAAAGTGCTGCATGAGTTAATTTTATAGCTAAAATGATGGGTGAGACAGACAGTTTGAATACCAAGAGCGCATCATAATCGGTCATTTTGTTGGACTCTTCGTCACTACCTTAATGCCCATCTCGTGGTCCAGGAAACCACTGTGTTGTTTGGACTGCTTGAGTCCCAGCAGGGTTGTCTGAAGACTCGCTCGTTTGATCCAGGCGTTCTCTCGCTTCGCTGGGCTGGCCTATTCCTCAGTTTGTTTCTCGTAGAAGCCTACTTTGCATTTATCGCCGAACGAGCTATTCAACTTGTCCTCCTTGGGTGTGACAGATGAGTTGCTTGCTTGCAGTATAAAAGGGTGTTTCAGGCTATCAGCAGCTGAAAGACGTTGGTCGGGGTCCTTGCATAGACACTTCTTAATGAATTATTGAGCAAAAGGACTGATGTCAGGTCGGATGATTGCTTCGATGGAAGTATTGCAAATGTCATCGATAGTTTCATCGACATACTCCTTCATGAATGGAGGATGGCCGTGAAGTAACTCATAGGCGACGATACCCACAGCCCAAATGTCTATTTTGTTGGAGTAGCTGCCAGCAAACATTTCAGGAGCCTTGTAGAAAAGACTACCGGTCACAGTCCACATTTCAATTTTAGGGTTCTTATTCAGTTTGCTTATTTCAAAATCGATGAGCTTGAGGGGAGGTGAGTCCATCAACGAGTACAGAATGTTCTGAGGCTTGATATCACGATGGCACACCCCAAGTTTATGTAGGTAGTCCACTGTCTACAAAAGAGTTTTTATCAACTCAGCAGTTAGATCCTCTGTGAAGACTCCGAATTCATCCAGCTAGCTCTTCAGCTGACGCCACGGGCAGTACTCTAGCACCAGCCGACAGACACTCTCTTGCTCCTCGATGAAGAGGTAGTGTGCCTTCACGATCGTAGGAAAATCCAGAGCCTTCAACATCTTGTACTGATGCTTAATGTTGTGAATCTTTTCTGCATCCACGTTTCGGATTATCTTCGCCGCGAACTCTTTTTTGGTCGATCTTTCCTATACCTTACGAACCACGCTTTGAGCTCCCTACCCAAGCTTTTCTCTGGTAATAAAGAGCTCATCGAAAGAGTTTTCGATGGTGCACTTCTGGTTGAGCACTTGCTGCAAGAACAGTTCAGCGTCTTACTTGCGGTCAGACTTCTCCATGACAAGGCCTGCACTGGCAGACCCACCAAGCTCGTACGGCTTTTGCCCCACGTTGAGGAGCTTTAGCTGTGCTCGAATGTTATTACGATTCTGCTTGACCTGTTCTCGAAGCTCCATTTGAAGTAATACAACTTTGGAATTCGTTTATAGGCTGCATGGGGATAATCAATCTTACTAGTGCTTTGAGGAGCATCCAGGCAACTGTTGAACTCCAAGATGGATGCGTTTTTTCAGCAGCAACCGATACAAACCAAGACTGTCGGAAGGTCCTTTCGTGGTATTATAATCAGGATGATAAGGGTTTTCAGTGCTGTTTCTGCTTATCAAGGACTTCTTCGAGCTTCTAAGTTTCGGGTGGGCGATGGAAGTGACAACGACTTCAAGAAAGTCACCAAGAAGCCAGCTGCAGCAACCGAAGAGATCACGTAGGGAAATGTTCTGAAGGTCATCGACGAAGTATCTCTCTCTCTTACCGATAGTGGGTTCATAGCAACAACGTGTGCCTGTTTATGAAGGGCACACCCCTTCAGCCACAATGCGGCTACTCGAAGTATGTCGTGGGTGCACTCACAACTCAGGGTACTTTACGAATCTCCAAATAGGTCTCAAAAATTACTTCTCCTTCAACATTCTTTCGAATCCGCTGGTTCGCGAGCAACTGAAGGTCTACAGCAAGTGGCCAACGTTCCCGCAATTGTACGTCAAGGGCAAGTTGGTAGGCGGTTGCGATATCGTCAGGGAAATGCAAGCTGATGGTTCGCTGCAAAAACTGCTAAAGGACAGCGGTTTGATCTGACCCGCTGTATCCCTTCGTTATTTATCATTGATTTTTGATATGATCTCCAGCAGTCTCGCCAAGAGAATTCTCGCTCATCCCTCGCGCATGAGCTTCGCAACTGCTGCGGAAATCGCTCAGCGAACTCTCGCCAAGTTCCAGAAGCGTTATGCTGACCAAACCGATTCCTTTTCGAAGCGCATGTACGCCCAAACGTTAATGGAGGGAGGAACTCAATCGTTTATATGCTGAATCGCCCAAACCAAACCTCAACCAAAAGGCCTACAAGCACCCCTACGACAACGAGGTACCTGCAAAGACGATCATAGTTCAACCCAATCAACTTTGGTAACGCAAAGACCCTTGAGCTGGCCAGCGACATGATTGGTCCCGAGCAGGTATCTCCACACTACGAGAACTTCATGATGTCGAGGAAGTACGCCCTAAGTAGCTTGAATGATATACAGCGTTCTGGGCCGGCACCTTTTTCTTGGTCTTTTGCATCAACATGAACGATCTGCACTGGATGGCACGCTCGATGTTCTTCCCTTGGATTGTGTCCTTCGGATACCTCTACTTCTTCCTCGAGGCGAGGAAGTCCCTTGTGAAGTAAGCCTTTTCGCTAAACCAGGCCACTTCTCAGCCGATTCTACAAGAGGATTATGATGAACGAGGTCTGCAACCTCGAGACTTACTACCACGAAAATGTTGAGAATCGTGTAAGGAGTTTGATGGCAGTCGCCAAGAGCCAGCTCGACTATAAAACAGTTCATAACGATTACAAGTTCATCCGCAACGATTCGATCATGAACGTATGAATACGGTGAGCATAGTTCCTCGTCAATGAGCAGTTGGCTCTGCAAAACCACATCAACAGTCGAGCACTTAACATTCTTAAGCAGGCTGAGTCCTTCGAGGAGATCAACGAAAGGAAGATCATTGACAAGGTGCTGAATGATGTCACCAGCTCACTTGATAAGGCATATACACAAAACAAAGCCAAGATTGAGAAGGACATGTTCGAACTCGCCCTCAAAGGTCTTGAGCAGAACAAGATGGACTATTCCTCCGATCCCATTCTGCCCTACGTGACTGAGAGCATCAATCGCAGTGTGAAGGAGTTCGAGAGTCTCAGCAAGGAGCAGTAACAATACACTTTAACATAGACAAAAAAAGCTGCTCTCATTGACCGAAGATCAAATCCAGTCGATCCGAAACGCAGATGCACGAGCTCGAGACGACTACCTGACTTCTGAACCAAAGATTGAGGGTGCCCTACGTGCCAACCAGACGGTTGCAAAGATCCTTGCTAACTGGGGCAAGAAGTGATAGGCCTTCAAAGATCCTTTGAATCAACTATTAGTTCGTCCTATGAGTAATGCTATGAATATGACAAATAAATGTTTGAGGCGTCATCAATCGCACTCGATCTTCTTGGCCCAGGTGCTTCCTCCATCTTCGATAGCCTCGAAGTTGACCCTGTCGTTGACGCGGAAGTTCTTGACTCCAACGTTGTAGGAGACACTGCTGCATCGACCAAGCTTGATCAAACGCCATCCATCGACCTCAATGCAATCGTCGTTGACCTTAGTGATAATTCCTGATCCAGTCTTGGTAACTCCGTAACCGAGGTTGCGGCAGGTAACGTCAGTGACGGTAAGAGTGTAGCCGGGATTGGCAGCGATGTGCTTTTGGCGGTGTTGACGGTCTTGGCATTGGTCCAACTCAACCTTGCGAAGGTTAAGAACGCTCTGAGCTTGAGCAATTTGGGCTCGGAATCCATCAATGGAGGCCTTGAGAGCAGCGAGCTTATCAGCAGCGGCATCGATGTCAGCAATCAACTGAGCTAGCTTGACCTTTAGGGCATCAAGCTTGGCAGCAGCGTCAGCGCGAGCGTTCTGGAGGACAGCAAGAGCGGCGTTGGCAGCATCGACCTTAGCCTGAGCGCTGGCAACAGCAGCTTGTCCGTTAAGGACAGCAGCCTGGGCGGCAGCAAGTGCGTCCTTAGCGGCACTAGCAGCAGCAGTAGCGGCAGCGAAAGCAGCAGCAGCGGCATCGCTATTGGCCTGAGCTGTAGCGAAGGCAGCATTGGCAGCAGCAACAGCGTTGTTAGCAGCAGTCAAGGCAGTCTGAGCATCAGAAACTGCACCCTGGGCGGCAGAGACGGCAGCAGCAGCAGCGGAAACAGCATTGGCACTGTTGGCAGCTTGATTCTTGGCAGCAGTTTCAGCAGCGATAGCGGCATCAAGTTCAGCACGGAGCCTAGCAACCTTTCCGGAAGCGGTAGTGACAGTTGCTTGATCATCAGCAAGCTTTTGGTTGGCCTGAGCAAGGAGAGCCTGAGCAGCAGCAAGGGCATCCTTGGCGTTGTTAAGGGCGTTTTGAGCCTTTGAAGCACCGGAGTTGGCAGCATTGACTTGGGCACCAGCGGCAGCAAGTGCGCTATCAGCATCAGCCTTCTTGGCAGCGGCAGCATCTCTGGCAGCATCAGCAGCAGCGCGAGCAGCTTGCGCGGCAGCAGCGGCATCGTTAAGCTTGGCAAGAGCAGCCTGGGCATCAGCATAGGCGTCCTTAGCAGCTTTCTGAGCGCTCAAAGCACCAGCAATCTGGTTGTCGATGTTGGCAATATCTCCAGTGGCAGCAGAGATTTGACCATTAAGACCCTCCTTCTTGGTCTTGAGGTCTTCGAGGTTGTTAGCAGCGGCAGCGATGTCAGCGTTGAGCTTGTCGAGAGCAGCCTTGGCTTGATCGACAGATGTCTGTGCAAGATTAACATTGCTTTCCTGGGCAACGCAAGAAACTGGCTCGGGAGCAGCATTCTTCTTGACTTGGATAGTTTGACGGGTGGTGACACGATCATCACGGTGGTCATCGCGACTGTCGTGGGATTCGACAGCACGAGCAGCTGCACGAGCTGGGAGCAGGACAACGTAGTTTCCGGAGTTGGAAGAGACAATGTTCTTCTGGCGATAAGAAGCTCCGGGATAGTAGACAACCGAATCATCAGAGTCGTCCCAAGATCCAGCATTAGCGCCATTACCAACAGTCAGAACGACTTTGCTGGCGGCCTTCCAACCAGATGCTGAGGCGTATTGGACGGTGATCGGGTAAGCACCGGCAGCTCCGGCTGGAGGAACTCCGACGAGGGTGGATCCCCTGACTGAGAGCCATTTGGGAAGTCCTCCAAACCTGTAGGAGTAGTCATCGCTATCGACAACTGGGCTGGGGTCAGCACGACCACAGACGAAGTCGAGCTTGTTGTTTCGACCACCCTCAAGCAGGATTGTCCTGCCTCGAATGGCTCTGCCGGAGAGGCAGACCGCAATGAGTGCGCAGAAGAGGATCTTCTTGAACATAAATCTGAAAAATTGAATATTAATGGGCTCCAAGCTATTGCTATATAAAACGAATTTTTTTCAGCCTGAGCACTTTGAGGGTCGTAACTGCAGGCAATCGTAGTGAAATTGAAGAATTTGACAAGGAAGTCTCCTCGATCCTCAACGCCCTACCCAAGAAGATGGACTAATGGCTGGTAGTTTTCCCTCGATTGTTCCTCCAGCTTGTTTTAAACTGCGACGCTTTATTAACTGGTTGGTTTGAACTTCTGAGGAGCAATGTATTTTTGACCGCGGAGACCAACATTCATGAATTCGACTACAACCGCCAAATTGTGTTCAATTCTCAGACAACTAACGGCATTCGGTTAATTTCGCCCACTGGATTGGCAACTGTGACTGAAAATCCTGCTGGGAGCTGGCCCAAGCTTGATTAGACCACTCTTCCAGCAAAAACCTCTGGTATTGCTAAAATTGCCCCTTTCTCCTTATTATTAAAACCAGCTAACCAACTGTTACGGATGGATTCCAGAATTCGTCTTTGATTGCATTGTCTGCGATGACCTTGAGGCTGTTACAGCATAAATTCGTCGAAGACGACCTTAGAGGTCATCCCCATAAATTTATTTTCTCGTTCGAATTAATTGGCCAGGAAATAAAGAGTTGAGGTTTACTGATAAGCAGATTCTGGTTTTGCTGTTGAGTAGTAGCCGCCGAGGCTGGTTTATATTGTCATTCTTAGTTCTGCGGCTTGCTGCTTCTATTTGTATTACCTTCAGGATTGATTCGTTGCCATCCCAAGCTAAATTCGAGCCGTCATCGGACTGTTCTCTTTGCGATGCTACCGATAATAATATAATTCATTCCAGTTTCGGCAGTTCTCTCCATAATCACGATGCAGTCTCTCCGCAACGTTCACCAGAAGCCTCTCGAGCGCAATCCACCTCTCCGAGTCGACGTGAAGTCGGTCACTTGGAACAAAGACTCCCACGGACTGTTCGACTACGAATGTAAAACTTCAAATCAGAAGAAGTTCTCTATCGACAATTCTAGCAAGCTCTTCCGAATTCAGTCCAGTAACAAGTCCTTCTAACTCAGACTCCGATGTTATCCTGAAGACGTTGGAGGAACTCCACCGTGAGAAGACTAGCTCGAGCGATACTGTCGCACTAGCGGAGATCGTCAGGGATGAATCAGGAGCTGCAGGACCACATGAGCAGCGTTACCTCCTGAAAGTCTAACGGCAGTCTAGCGAGATGGATGTGGAAGAACAGGAGTCGCCATACCTAATTGTTCGCAGTTTGAAGAATAAAGAAGGAGAGCAAAAGGGACATCCGTTGGGTATAGTTTTCCCGTAAATTCAGAAATCGGCGACATCATCAAGCTGGGAAGGATCGAGTACGCGATTTCGGAGCTAAAGACGCCAGAGAAAACATTCTCCACCCGTGTGAACGATCACCACAGCGAGACCATCTACGAAGTTCCCGGAATACTAACTGGGCAGTGTAAAATTTGCCTGAGGGAGGACGAGGATGATGAAGACTTTTTCGTTTCTCCTTGCAGCTGCAAAGGAAGCTGCTCCATCGTTCACATCAACTGCCTCAAGCGATGGATCGAGTCGAAGATGGTGGTGAAGCAGCACGAAGCAGCCATATCCTATAACTTCACAAAGTTTGAATGTGAAATCTGCAAGGACCCTTACCCAAAGCTCATCAAGAAGGATGATATCGGACACGAACTTTTCGTGCTAAAGCGACCCACACACCCCTACATTATGCTCGAGGCACTTCAACAGGAAAACAGGTAGAACAAGACGATGTACCTGATTAGTGCTCCGAAGTCCAAGTAGGACAGCATCAAGCTGGTAAATTTGTTTGTTAAGACAGGGTCGAGGACATCAGTGCTAAATTCGAATCAGCGACATCTCCGTCAGTCGTGAGCATGCGCACATCAGATACATCAATGACCAGTTCCTGATCTACGACAACACCTCGAAATTCGGAACACTGGTGAAGCTCCAGAAGGACATGGAAATCCAGCGGAGCAAGGTGGCTATCCAGTTCGGTCGGACAGTGATCACTCTGAAGATGGACCAAGCAGAGCCAACCAAGGAGAGGGTCTCCACCCAGAGGATCAGGCGAAACGATGAATGAACGACTTGCTGATGACACAATGTGGCATAGAACTGCATATTAATACGGAATCCATGGAGATCGACATTAGTGGTCTCGTAGATAACAGGCGTGTTGATAAGTCTGGCTAGCAAGAGCCCCAGCTAAGAGATCCCTTGTTACGTACTCACACCAGCCAATCAGAATAGGGTCACTGCTTGCTTTATGAGAAAGAAGTGCCGCTACAAATCTGCTACGTCGACTCCGATAAACACCTCAAGGCTATTGGTGATCGCGAACCCATAACAGTCCGTATGGTGACCCTCGTATGAACAGACTAAAGAAGGGCGAATAGCCGAGCATCAGGGAATTGCGAATCCAATTCACCAGCGAGCAAGACATCTTCTTCAGCATGAACTTCAGGTACTGCATGACCAACCGTAGTTGCTTGCCAGGAGAGTTCGATATCATGAAGGTAAACCAACAGCTGCCCTGCAAGTTTAAGGAGTTTCCTACCTACGTGATGAAACTTCTGAACAACCTGAACTTAGAATCCGAAAAGTAGGAAGTGCGCTGATAAAGGTTGACCGGCCAAATCACAATCTATACTCAATCCAAATCGCAGCTTGTCGTGAGAAGGCGTACTGAGTTCAAGCAGGTCGAACTGCTCTGCCTGGACCTTATCGGAACACCCTACGTAAGCGATGCTTCGATGCAGAATATTCTCGAGGAGCAGATTGCCTTCCGCTACCTCAGCATCCGAAGCAAGGTGAAGCGAGCTGAACACAGACTGCGTCTCATCAGCCAAATCATCCAAGAAAAGAACCCAAGCCTACTGGCTCAGTTGGTCAAGCACAGCAAGTGAAGATTGTTTTTTAGATGGAGATAGATTGTTACCATGTCATTCAAGAGATTCAATGTTAATGCGTCTTCTTGGCGACTTCCCAGAAAGAAGCTATTCCTGGCTGCCTCCAATCTTGCTGCTTCGGTGGTACTCCACGATCTGCACTGCTAGGTTGTCTCCTTGCAGCTCCAAAGTATCGTTGCTGGATGCCTTCCGGGAGAAACTTCTCACCTTTTCGTACAGTTCCAGAATATGCTACTTATTGAACGATTCACGACAGTAAGGACAGTTCTATGCTAAATTTTGAACCTTACCTGTAACTTTTTGAACCAACCGATAAGGCAGTCCTTATGGAAGAGGTGGTTGCAGTATGTCACCCTAATAGGTTCTGCTTTTTCAATGGGACAAAGACAGATTACGCAATCCTGAGTTGGAACAAGGTCCATGCTGGAATCGTCGCGTGATTTCGCCATCATAACTTTGTCAGCCAAGACGACGGGGAAGTAACGCTCAATTTCTTCTGGGGTGAGGTTGGTATCTGCTGGCTCCCTCCCCGCCAACATTTCTCTGGGTTGCACTCGGAACTCCCTCCTCTTCCTGACAATGTAGATGATGCCAATGATGAGAGCGATGAGTATAGCAACTCCCAGCACAATCATGATGATGAGCAATACACTCACAGTCGCTGCGTTATAATCTTCGTACCTTGTTAGGTAACAGTGATGGTCACCTGACAGTCGTCCGGCCCAAAGTTGTTGATTGCGATATAGAGCTTTCTTCCAAAGGGGTTAGTTTGATAGGTAGCTTGATACAATGATCCTACCAAATCCTTTCCAGTTCCTTCAAAGATGCTCATCACATTGAACTTCGATTCTTGGTTCATTCGGAACACTACTGAGCACGTTTTGTCGGTCGGCTTGGCGATGTTTAGGATCAGGGTTGAAGTAGTGAGATCTGCCGGGACAACCGCATAGGCAATATCTCCACCCTTTAGGTAGAAACCAGAATCCACCTTCAAACTGAGCACTTGTTGCCTTACTGAGCAGTCGTAGCCGCTATCTTCACTATTACAAGTGCACTGACCGCTGTTGGTGTCGCAAGCACCATTGGAACTACAGTTGTTGGGGCACTGTTTCGATGTTGAATGAGTGCTCACAGTCAGGTTAAACATCACGTCGACTTGCGTGTTCTGCTCAGACGCGTAGATAAAAACTGTGATTGCCCTGAGACACTTTCATTGTTACATGCTGCCGGCCGTCAGAGGAGGGGTAAAATCACTGCGCTTTATGGATATCAGCTGATTTTTCATCATCACGAAACCTACAATTAGATGAAGTGCTACCGTTCCCGTCGACCAATTTATTTGTGATGTCATCAAAGGTCAACGGAGAATTGGCTCCAGTGCTGTTAAACAACACCTGTGCGTACACATATACTGTTGAGCTGAACCGAGGCCCAGCTTGCCCCTGATGCGAGTTGATGCGAGGTTAGAACTTGACATTGATGATATTATTGGATGCTGATGATGTGAGGTCGTATGTAAAGGTGAGATTGTTAGCGACAGCAGTCTACTTGTAAACAGTGTCCTTACGAGCGATTGGTTGATTATAGGCGGGTCATCCAAAGCGGAGATCGCTGTTGCGACCGTAACAAGGAACAGGAACCAGGCTGCTGTGGGCATTATTATATCGCAAATATTAGAGGATTGACTACACCGTATTCCAATCGAAGATCAAATGGAGCCAGTCGTCTTCTGCTTGTATACTGCGATAGTGCCTTTAGTTACTGTTGTAGTGGAGCAGCTTATCGATGAGATCAACATGCGTCAGCAGCATCCGTCGGCAGCAGTACCGTTTGAATCCAAGGATGTCCAGCGCCTTCCTACTATAAGTCGGTTGCTACCCCATGTCCGAGTTCTTCTCGATCAGCTCTGTGAACTCCTTCCACTTATGCGCGATGACCTTGCCACATGAGAAGCACCTCACAGGAATGATCATCCTTGTTGATTATATATTACAGTATCGGAATGCAGAAGCGAAATAAGGCCGTTCCAGCGAACTTCGTGTTCACCATGAAGCAGGTTCTGTGTAAAATACAAACAGAGGCGACCATTCAAGTCTGTGTGCGCAGAAGTACCTCACAGTTCACGTAGAGGACAAGGCAGTCTACTCTCGAGAAGTTAGTGTCATGGCTGAATCGACCTATGTCCTGATCAACGATCGAATGGACTTTCCAACAACCATTGAGTATGACAATGAGCGCGGAGGGTATAAGAGCAAATCAGCCCAGTTGCAGCTCAAGATGGTTGCTGACGATGGACGCACCTATTAATCTTCTACAGAACTTGAACTGACAGAATTCGTTGGGTCAGAACCATTGTTACGTCGGCTCAAACTTCAGGGTGAACTCCCGAACGTAACAGTGTAGTTTACTTGTTCCTGCGAGTTGCCTGAGGCTAACCAGATGCAAAAGTTCAACTCAATGGCTAACCTCCAGACTGGAACTATAGAGGTTGGCGGAGTTCTTCCAGAGATTTCTAAACAACGGGAGCAAAACGTGCCTGAAAAAAGCCAGAAGACACTTGGTTTAGCACCAAGGAGAAAAGAAAAAACGCTACTGTTAATACCTGAAGCACCGTGCTAAGAATCCGCGGTCGAGCCAAATACTTTGAAAATAACTACCGACGGTATCGAGGCCAAGAGAGGAGTCAAACGTGCAATGACAACAACCTTTGCTAGCTCCAGGCCGTTTTCTTTCGGTGCCGAGCGAGGAGCACAGTAACAAAATGGATAGCAATTTGATGCTCAAGTCTTGCCTTCAATGAAGAAATCGCCACCAAAGCAGCATGGTATAGAGTAGAACCGTCCTCTGACAGTCACCATTATCGAAGATAGCCAACCAAAAAGATAGAAGAAGGACATAATTCCATCAATCAACAACTTCAAGTCCTCAACTTCAATCGATTGCAAGATGGATACACTCAAAGTGGACGACTCAGAACTGCGATAAGCGAAGGAGACAGTCCGGAAGCTGCGAGATGAACTGAAACAAGTAGAGAAAGAAAGCAAAATACACGAATAAGCGAACAACAAGCTTCTTCGCCAGATCAAGGAGTTGACAGAGAAGGTTGAGACACTCGAAAGCTCGGAGAGGAACAGCGAAGAAGGGAAGCAGAAAATGGTCAAGAGACTCTATGAAGATATCGACACAAAAAATAAGCAGTTGAAGACCCTTGAAGCTGAGTGCTAAGGGCTCCGCAGTCGCATGAAATCTGAGGAAGACGATGCCGTTCGGCTGAAAAAATAGCTCAGCGACTTAAAGCTTTAAAGGGAACGGCTGTTGCTTGAGGCTAAAACCAAAGTCCTAGACCCAACAGCCCAAAATAAGGAATAGAAAAAATACCAGCGATAGTTAGAGCGACTTCGTAAAGAATACGACTAGTAAATTAAGGAGCTCAAAGAGCAACTTAAGCAGGCTTCGCTTCCAACAACAGCTGAGGCCACTACTTCGAATCACGAGATTTGCCTGAGTAAGGAGTGCTAGCAGGCCAAGAAAGAACTCAAAGCAAAACTTAAGGCGCAGACGAAAACTCTGGAGGAGAAGGAGAAGCAGTTGGAGACGAAGGAACGTCTGATAAAGAACTACGAGTCAATCAAAAAGGACAGATAAGTTGAAAACTCATCAATAAACTTTAGCAAGGAACTTGAAAAGTGGCGTGCCGAGCGGCTAGTGCTTGAACAGCAGATAGAAGACCTGCAGAGAGCTCGAGACGAACCAACTAACAAGAGACCAAGCGATGAACTGCTCACCTACAAGGTGGAGAAGGAGAATCTGAGCAAAGAGCTGGAGCGAACTCGGAGGAACCTGAACCAGCTCACAAAGGAAAAGGAAAACCTCGAGATCAGTTCCAAGTAGAAAGAGTAGGCCATACTAAAGGCGAAACAAGAAGTGGTTAACCTCCTCAACGCTGTTCAAGAGCACGGTGGGATGGAGCTCTACGAAGCCATCTGCAATGTCGTTTTGTGATTCTATATGCATGCTACCTAAAGCCATCAATGAGGTCGGTTCGGTACTGTTCTTGGCTTATCGTCGGCAATTGCCTGTTCTATTTCGTCAATCAACTCTGCTTTATCGCCGTCTTTCAGCGACTTCTTTTCTTCGGGTTCCTTCAAAGTCATCGCTCCTTCATCCGATTTCTTGCTTGTGATGTAGCACAGTCCTACTGCCACATCGTACACAACTTTCAATCCTCCCGCAATGAAGAATGGAGCGGAAAATAGCATATCGTCTACTGGAGCCTCAGCCAAATACCCAAGAAAGACAGGGGCAGTCAGCAAACCCAGCGATCGTGCAATATTAGTGATTCCTCCAGCAGCAGACCTTTCGTCAGATTCTACGACCGTTGCCACATACGCTTGCCTTGCAGGAACGTCCATCTGAGATATGCTCGACCTCCCAAACAGCATGAGGACTGAGGTAATTTGAGTTGGCATCACAGGTATGAGCATCAAGAGGAAATTAGATGGTAGATGGGTGAGGACCATCGTCTGAACCGCTCCAATCATGCTCACAAGTTTGGACGCAACTAACCCACTGACTCCACTGATAATGTTGGTGATCATCAGCATGCCTCCAAGCTTTGACATGTCTAAATTCCATTTCTTGTTGAACCAGTATGAAAGGAAGGTTTGCATTACAAATCCTCCTGCAAACGCATCCAAAGCGAAGAGGAGACTTAACGAGACAAGTGTTTTCAGGGTCTTCTTCCGCTTGATACCCCAGCAAATGGACTGGTCGTCAGTTTTCTTTTCCTTGTGACTCTTGCTTTAGATGTTCTCGGAAAGTTCGCTGTAGAGCAACCACTTTGCCAATCCCCAGAAAGCGTAAGTATACATAATCACTCGGTAGCTCTCTGCCTTGGTGTATGCAAGGCTGTTCTGCAGGTACGAAGTAATTAGGCCTGCGAAAAGTGCTCCCAAGGCTTGAGATAGATAGCCAAACAAATTATACCAGCCAAACAGCGTTGCTATTTAACCATGCGAGATGTTTTCCTTCAGATCAGTCAAAGCCGCTTGTTCTATCGCTAGGAATGGTCCTATCTCGCCTCCTGAAGTCGAGATGACACCGATGATCCCGGAAAAGACAAGCATCGTATAATTGGTGGTCAATGCGAACGAGACTCCAGTAAACAGCTTGAGGAGGGCGCCAATAGCCAGTGTCTTCTTCCGTCCGAACCGATCGGCATGGGTTGTAAGGTACATAGTAATTACCAGGTCGCCTAGGAGAATAAGCGACATGAGCAGCCCTATTTGACTCTCAGAGAACCCAATTTCGTTGAGATAGAGGAACAGCACTACAGCGAGGGATCCATAGGAAAAGAGTCTCAGCGATCGTGTAATGAACAGGATGTAGAAATCTTTCTTAGCCTTCGGATCCATACAGTAAGGATTATTAACCAAGCAGTATATGTGTTCTTTATGACTGTTCCAACCAACTACTCCCACCAAGTCAAACCTATAAACAAATATTATGTACAGGTCCTTAAACTTTCTTCAGTTCGGGCAGCAACTAACAGTCGCTCTGAGGTTTAGCGCGAGATCAACCAAACTGTCGGGGAAGGCAAAAAAACCCTCCAACCAAGCTATCAACGAAAAGGACATCCGGTATAATCCCTGGCAGGCAATCCGTTTGATGAAGGCTTACAGTCACTTATCGTTTGACGAGACAGTAGACCTATGCGTTCATCTGAATGTAAACCCGAAGATCGGAGACCAGCTGGTGAGAGGCACCGCGATGCTGCCAGCAGGAACAGGAACTAAGATTTCAGTTGCTGTATTGTGTCCCGAGGGATACGAGGAAGCTGCAAAACAAGCAGGAGCAGACCTTGTCGACACGAACACCATCATGGAGCAGGTAGTAAGGCAACCTATTTAGATCAAAGCTGGGAAAATCACATTCGACAAGCTATACACAACACCTGAGCTGCTTCCAGAGTTGAAATCTCATGCAAAGTTCCTCGGCCCAAAAGGATTAATGCCCAATGCAAAGGTGGGTAGTTTGGTTATCAAGGAAAAGTTGGGTAAATGTGGGGTTGGAATGTAGGCGAAGCAATCAAACAGGCCAAGGAGGGGGAGTGCACATTCAGAGTTGACACTGGAAAGAACATCCACGTCCCTCTCGGCAAAGTCTCGTTCTCAGAGGCCGACCTCATTGAAAATCTAAAATCAGTGATGCAGTCACTGGCTGACAAAAAGCCAGCCACTTCGAAGGGCAAATATATGAAGGACGCGTTCCTAAAGACAACGATGGGACCACGTTGGGGCATAAACATCGAAGGTATCGATCCGAGGAGCAAACACTACCTCTTGAACATCAAGGAAACTATTTGACATGCTCATATCTGATGCATCGGCTCGGTTGCATATGTTGACTAGCGAGGGTTTTTCAGCTCTGATCGGGAATCTACATATAAATTAAATGTCCGGAAACGTTCACAAGCAATACAAGATAGTGGTGACGAGCGAAAACAACTGCATCCAGGACCTCGGAAATTATGAGGGTTTGAGCGACTGCAGCAACAATTCACGCCAAAGCCAAAGCCACGAGCAATTCATGGTAGCTTCAGAGATGCACAAAATTTTCACAAAGGAGAAGGAGAGACTGATCCGAAACCACCAAGTGAAGATGGATGAACTCAAGGTTGAGGGTCAGGAGCTTCGCCTAAAATTGGCGCGGATTAAAGAGAAGGCCGAGCAGGCTTTCCGAGGGGATTACCACTTGGATAACTATAGAAGGGTGGTTCAGGAGATCTACAACGAAGTCAGAGAGTTGGAGATCGATTAAGGCGTCCAACACCCAAGGGACTGACTTCTCTCTTCACTCGATCGTGATCTTTTGGATTACTGGTTATTGGAAATCCTTTTGTTTTAATTTTTTTCAAGAGAAACCAGTAAATCACACTCGAGATATCATCGGGAAAGTGTGTACTGATTAGGGTTTTGTCTGGGTTGCCGCTAAAGAGTATAAATTTACGGGGGCATTGACGATAAACGACAGATTCGAAGATTTTTTGTTTGCGTTATTTTGGCGAGTTTGATGCCATCACTGAGACGCCTTGATACATAAACGCTACTTATAACCACGAAGGCATCTCCTCATAGTAAATTTCAACTAAACGCAAAATTATGAGAAACGTGGAAACAGTAATACTTGCTGCACTTCTCGTAGCAGTCGCACAAGCCCAGTTTCGGATGAATCCGTGCCCTGCGACTTGTCGCTGCAACGGTCTCGTCGCTGGCGTGTGTACAAGCTGCTATGAGCCTTATAAGGACATCGCAACCAATTGCGTGGGGTGTCTTCAAGGTTACGAGTACAACCTGCTGGCTGGTCGGTGCCTCCAGCTGATGGCTGGGCAGTGCCCAAGTTTATGCAACTGCGAGGAAAAATAGGGGGTTTGCTCCAGCTGCATTGACCCGAACCGTAACCTCACAGTCGGTTGTGCTATGTGTTCGCAGGGCTTCGCTTATAACTTTACTTCAGGTATGTGCTACTCGCTTCCTTGCCCCTCAGCTTGTAAATGTGTTCTCGACGAGTCTGATTCCAAAACGAAGAGTAAAAACAGAACGAAGGATGCGACCGGTGACGACGATAGCTCAGAAGCAAAAGGCAATCACAATATGAAGAACAAGACATCGAAAGACTCCGGTAGAAAGAAGACTCCTGATAATGACGCTAGCGATAACTCTACGACCTCAGATACAGACACCAGCGAACAAGCAACCAATAAAAGTACAAAGAAAAAGAACACAACGAAGAAAACCGAGAAAAAGGGCGGTAAGCGACTACTTGCACCAGACGTGACGAAATCGAAAGGGAAGCAAGCCTCGAACAAAGACATCGTGGTCGATGAGGAAGATGACACCAGTATTACAAAGAAGAAAGACAAAAAGAGCACCACACAAAAGGTCTACGTCAAGCTGAGTCCGGGTATCTGCCTTGCCTGCCGAGACCCTAATAAAAACATCGCAACGAAATGCGAAAGCTGTCTGAGCGGATACAAACTGGACTTCTTCAGTAATAAGTGTGTTTCAGCCTGTCCTGACGGCTGTGTTTGTGACGACAGCGGTCAGTGCAGCGAATGTGACGACATCAATATGGATGTGAATTTCAGCTGCAAGGTCTGCAAGATAGGTTATTACTACGATGAAGACTAGGAGATATGTGATGTCTATTGCCCAAGTGGATGCATTTGCGACGACACCGGTGCATGCACAAAATGCAACGACCCCAATCTCAACTACACTCTTCGTTGCTACGATTGCAATGCAGGCTATCGCTACAATGAAGATACAGGAAAGTGTGACGTCTATTGTCCTCCTGGATGTAAGTGTGATGGTGCTATGCCTGGCATATGCAGTACATGCAAGACCCCAACCGAGATATCACGCTCAACTGTTCTGACTGTCTTGCTGGATTCCAACTCCAGAGCAACCCTAAGAAGCCTTGTGTTCCAACCTGCCAAAACCAGGATTGCGCATGCGATAACCCCGGAGAATGCACTAGCTGCAAAGATTCTAATGCTGACCCTGACGCTCAATGCCAGGTGTGCCTGGAAGGATACTACTATAAAAACGAAGAAGATGCCAAGTGCTCCAAGAAGAAATCACCAGCCAAGCCCGCCAGCAAGAATACCACCTCCACTCCAAATAACGATACCACCGACGATGATACTGACCAAACCGACGCAGACACAAGCAGTAAGAAAACGACAAATGACTCCAAGAAAGGCAAGAAAGCTGCTGATGCTAACACTTCAACCAAGGATAGGAAGAGCCCGAAGAAGCCAGCAAAGAAGCCAGCAGATGACACTGACGATGCTGACGAACCCGATAATGACAACTGATGAACCTCCATGGTATTAATTAAGCATTGATTATTGAGCATGGAGGGACTGAAGAAAAAGGCAGTCTCGAGAAAAGAGGAGACATTTATTCCAGGGAAAAAGGTGGTGAAGGAACCAGAGAGTAAGAGAGTCGTTTTGACAGAGCACAAAAGTTTGGCGACGAAGCCTATTGACCCGAACACGAAGCCGAATACATTAATCAGTAGCGACAACTTGAGCTATTTGACCTTAAAGAAGAGTGAATAGAGCAGCAAAGCAAGCAAGGCTGCCAAGCCATCAAAGGAACCAAAGAAGTTCAATCTCAAGAAGCATGAAGTTGATCGTGAGGAGGAAGAACATTACATTGGTGAGACCGAGGAATACCACACTGAGCAGGCAACAGAGGTTAAGACGGTATTCAAGCTCGCTGCAACTGAAGAGAATCACTGCACCGATCTCAAAGATATCGTGGCATCAAGGTAAGAAAAGTCATCATCCGGCAGAAAACATAGCTACGCCTCTGAAGCAAAGACTCGCGCAAACCTTGAACCTCGCGACGAGAACTTTGTAGACCTCGAGAAGATAAGACTTTCTGGGAAAAAACTCGGTTAGGGTGGTTTCAGCGTCGTTCATGAAGGCGTTTGGCTTGGAACTAACGTAGCGGTGAAGGTCATCAACATCACTAACAAGAAGGATGAACTGAAAGCTATCGAGGAGATCAAGCGGATGATCAAGCTTAGGCATCCGAGGGTCATCGAGCTCTACAAATATTCAGTCGACGAAACCAACTCAGGCACACACATCTACATGGTCATGCAGCGCATGCAGTCCGATCTCAGCAGCTATCGATTCACAAGCTTTGCAGATAAGCTGCGAATTATTAAGCAGATTGTCGAGGGACTTCGAATGTTGCACGAATAGAGCATCGTCCATCGTGACTTGAAGCCACAAAACATCCTCATCGATGCCAAGGGCGATATAAGACTTGCTGATCTAGGCATCTCAGCGGTAAATACCGAACTAAATTAGCTCCTGGATTCCGAGGAACCCAAGAGTATGACTGTGGCATTCACACTCAAATACGCGCCACCCTAAGTCTGCATTTAGTCTATCACTGACCTCAAGAACGATATCTGGTCTTTAGGTTTGGTCATGTAAGACACTCGAAATGTAGATACGAGATATTGACCAGTTCTCCGCCATGGAACAATCACCGAAAGCAGGAGATTATGAAGGGTCTCTTCACAAAGCAGTTCCCATTGGATAAGGACTGGCAACAGAGGATAGAAATAGTCGTCAACGAGAAGTAAACAGCGTCTACCTTGATTGAACTCATCCGGGAATGCTTGAGTGTTGAGATGCATTAGCGCCCCACAATTGCTCAAGTGCAGTCACGGCTGGCTGCAGTGACCAATTCTACCTACTGAGATATAAATTACCATATGTAGTTGTTCGCAGGCTTCACTGAGAAGGCCAGGTTCGAATAGGTACGCACCTTGTGACATATACAGTTCTACAACGACCTGACCAACTCAGTTCTGTTCGACACACCTGTCCGCTTCACCATCAAATACCCGTAGGTCAGCAACTACAGCGAAATCATAAACAGCAAAAGAGGACTGGAACAGCTTTTGAAGGAGTTCGTGACATCCCCAAACAGCACTGAGGAAGATATTAACAACTTCCTGCTGTCGCATTCGTAGTCGGTCAATACTGACATCCTCAAAGCCCTGAGAAAGATTTTCAGACTGAAGCTTCATCAAATTCGTCGACAAATGGCAGAGAAGCTCATCGCAATGGAGGGAAATCTGCTCATAAACTTCAACTGGAGAGTCAACGTACCAACTATCTTCGACTTAGATGGTAGTGAGTCACAGTCTGCACATCCTTTGCCGCAGACCCCTTTGTTCACTCGAGCTAATCATACGCATCAAGTCTGAGGCAGACGAACGAAGAATTACTCTGGAGCTGGATAAGGACGAGTTAACCGCGTTTCTGGGGGTATTGCGAAGGATGCAGTCGAGTTTAAAATGAGTTGTCGCGATGCTGCTTTGTCTATTCCCTCCACGGCATATCATCCTATAATTTGAAAAATTTTTGATATGTACTCAGAGATATTCGAAGGCGGTCGTCCTGAGCTGGAACGAGAGTTCGAGACAGTGAGCGTCCCAGATTACCTCGCAGAGGAAGAGCAGGACTTCCTGATGGAGGCTCGCATCGACAAGCCTTACACATTCTGTGAATCTGTGAAGAACTCCAAGGGCCCTGAAAAGAAGATCATGGACTTCAAGACTGGTATAGTAGCTGGTTAACGTAGGAACGACCACCCTGTCGTTCGTGTTTAAGGATGGCATCATCATGGCAGTCGATTCCAGAGCAAGCATGGGCCACTACATCTCTTCGGAGACAGTGAGAAAGGTTATTGAGATCAGTGGTCGAAAACTGGCTACCATCGCTGGTGGTGCTGCTGACTGCCAGTACTGGGAAGCCTGGCTTGCTCAAGAAGTTCGCATGTTCGAACTAAGGTACGGACGCGAGCCATCCGTGGCTGCCACCTCGAGGATGATGGTCAACCTCATCAACTACTATAAACGTTACGGTCTTTCGATGGGACTTATGCTTGCTGGATTCGATGAAACTGGACCAAACCTCTACTACATTAACACCGAGGGCAGCAGAATTAAAGGAAACATGTTTTCAGTGGGATCAGGTATGACCTACGCCTATGGTGTACTGGATACATTCTACAACTACGATATGAGCCTCGATGAGGCCGTTGAACTGGGCAAGCGAGCCATCTACCACGCTACCAACCGAGACACTGGAAGCGGTGGTGTGGTCAGAGTGTACCACGTCCACAAAGACGGCTGGAAGGAAATCATTGCCGGTCAGGATGTGAACGAACTGCATTACGACTATCTCAAGCAAAAGGGCTTCGAGGAATACGACACCAAGGTTGGAAAGATCGTTTGATTGCAGTATCAGATGTCAAGCGGCAGATTTGGGCTTATTGCAATCGTTTTTGAGCTGGACTAAAAAAGCAACAATCTTGTGAGGCTCCTCCATTGCACCGTTGCCAACTTCGCCACACATTAGCTTCTTTTCTATCGGCCCGACTACTCGTATTCCCATCTCTTTGAGAGCGTCGATTTGTCGGCGGGTAATTGGGTTGTCGTACATCAAATTGTTCATCGCTGGGCACACTATAATCGGGTTTTTCAGCATTCCATCCACTCGATCATTGAAGTTCCAGCATCGAACGATAAGGGTGAGCAGATTATCGCAGAGTCCATGCACGATCTTGGCCATAGTGTTGGCTGAGAGCGGAGCTATCAGCAGAACATCTGCCCATTTGCGTAACTCAATATGTAAAACAGGATCTCCACGCTTCTGCCACGTCCACTCCTCTTCATCGAAATGTACTTAGCACTTTGCCTTGATCTTCTCGAGTTAATCTCTGACGAAATGGCTACTCTATGTCACCTATCTGTTTTACTGCACGAGTCAGTACCACCTTTACTTCGAATAGCTCGCTGTCCTGCAGCAGTTGCAATATTTCTTGAAGTTTGATGGCTGCAACTGAGCCAGTGCATCCCAGCAGCACCTTCAGTTTCCGCTACATTAGCCGTATAATATTAATTCAAATATGAAGCCAAAAGAGCAGCAACTCGCCAGCTAAATCAAGAAGCTCCACTATGAGCTGTCGTTCGAACACGATCTCAGTACGGTTTGCTGTTGATTCAGACCGTAGGCTCGCAGAGGAGCTGAGGGACTACCAACAACGTTTCGGAATGCAGCTCAAGAAGTACAAATTGCAACCTGAAGAGATCTCGCTGGTTGGGTTGGGGACCTACATGCAGGAGTTGTTCTATATTGAACCGCTGTTATTGGCATACGATGACAAGCTGTTTAAGTTGGAGCAGCTGCTATCCGACCTCCAGGAAGACTCTAAGGGATTTGAGGGCAAGATAGCTCAAGTCACATCAGAAAACAACTTTCTGCGGACTGAGCTGGAAAGCAAATGTAAGGCACTGCTCGAACGTGAATCGACAGGCATGAATGCGCGATACCTGAAACTTGAAAATGACAATCTCAGAGAGAAGGAGGAGTTGATCAAACAAGAGAACTAGTAGTTTCGGAGGCAACTCTACAAGCTGAGGGATGAACTCTAAATAGCTTTAAAAGATCGTTCGAAGGCGACTCGGATGGATGAATTGAGCAGTCAACTGACCACCGTAAAGGAGGAACTCCGGCAGACTCAGATCAAGCTGATCGAGAAGGAGAAGGAACTTGAGTTGCTCCGCCAAAAGCACAGAAACGAAACGGTAATGAGCTCTGACCATTACAACCGCACAGTGGAACTGGAAACTGAGAGAGCAAAGTATTTGAGTGAGAATAAGGTGCTACAGCAACAGTTGGACAATCTGAAGTACCTGCAGGAGAATGCTCTGGAACAGCACCATAACGAATTGGACACTCTCAAGAACCAGCTGAGGGGTTGCCAAAGACGTGAAGCTGAACTCTTCCAGAAGAACCTCAATGCTGAAGCCGAATTGCAGCAGAAAGGAAATGCTTTGCATAACTTACAGCTGCAAGCAAGTACTCTCCAAACCAACAATCAAAATTTGTTGCAGATGCTCGAAAGCTATGAAGGGAAGGTTGCTCACCAATCCAAGAAGGTCAAGAAGGCTGAAGACGACTTGAAGGAAGCTATCGAAAATCTCAAGGCTCAGAACAAGGAGAAAGATTTGTTGGAATGGAAACTCGCATAAAAACAGCAGCTCCTCGAAAGAAGAGATCTTGAAAACAGAAGCGAGCGAGAACGACTGTCCAAAGTATACCAGTAAAGAATGGAAACTGTTCGTGCTTCGCTTCAGGACGAGCACGAAAGGATGGAGGAATAGTTATCGATTCTGAGAAGTACAAACACCGTTCTGGAAACCAAGTGCGAAAAGCTTCTGAAGGAAAACCAGCAGCTGAAATCCTAAGCGAGACTGACCTGAACACTACTCAGGTATGGATGACTTATCAACGCGATCATGAAATTTAAATTTTAATCTTCAATGGAGAGTGAAGGGTCTCCAAACGAGCAGTCAACCCAACTGCAAACTAGCCAGCCGAGCAGTAACATTACGCGACTAGCCACACTGATGCAACACGAAAACGTACTGCAGCAGTTCCGTGACCAGAACAAGTAGCTGGAGAGTATGTACCTTCCTCGCTCTACGAAGAGTCGACTACGATTGTCTGCGATGGCTGCTCGATCTCATCGTTGAGGTTGGGCCCGAGGAGGACCAAGCAAGAAGCTGTAAATTGCCCTTCATTGCCAGCGATGTTCTATCAGTCGATATCAAAAACTTCAACGACTGGCTGTTTGTGGGGTGCGAGGATAGACCCCCTTTAATGAGTGCGTTCTTGCGATTCCTGGAGAAGGAGCCCAATTATATCCTTGCCGGATACTTCTCCAAGATCCTTGTGAGCATTATCAAGCGATTTCACAGTGTGCAGTCACGCTACAACGAACAGTTATGCCAGCTAATGTTCGCCCAGTAAACACAAGAGGGGGTGATTCGACATATGTACTCAAGGTCGATGGTGGAACCAATTATGAAGATCCTTACCCTCCGATCCAAGTAGAAGGACTATATAGGGGACAAGCTTCAGTTTTTAGTCAAACTCACATAGGTGCTATCGGCTGGTGGCGATGAGGAATGGTTTGGCGACAATATCGGGGAGGTGTTTTCGTCTCTCATTGCCAACGAGTTTAGTCAAAAGATCAACTATGAGTTAGCCTTGCTAACTTTCGGTGAGGCAGTCGTTGCAAGAATATTCGGCGACTTAGGTGCCAACAACGCCGTGAAAAAGTGTAAGGCGAAGATAGTCGGGATGTACCTGAAACAGTTACGTGCTGTCCGTGAAAGCAAGATAACCGATTAAAGGCAAGCTGCCATCATCTAGGAAGGGATTGGTAAGAAGCCAGAACTGATAACCCAGTATTGCTCCAATCTGCTCCAGTTCATCCGAGAAGAAGTAATACGGTGCTAAACTAGGTAAAAGGCAAGTGTAAGGGAGTAGCCCATATCCTTGCTCTGCTTGAGTCTCTCTACCTTCTGATAATCATTCCGAAGGCACTCAGCGATCAAGCGGAAACCCTACTATGCTCGTATTTACCTGACATCTTCTAGCTGATTCGGTTGAATCCGCTCAACAACATCCTACACAACCTGATAGTCCGCCTCAGCAAACAATTCGGAGTTCACTTTAAACATCAACCCGAACGAATGCTGCAGTATCTCAACGTTCTTGTGGGGGTGTTGCTGACATTCAATTAAATCATCAGCTAGGAGCACCGCAGGAAGGTCGCCTATACCGGCTGTCTGCTCAACCTATCCGAGTTTCTGTTGTCAGTCATGGAAACATACAAATATGAGAAAACCGAGGAATGGGCAGCCTACGAGCTTTCTCTCTGCAAGCTGCTCAACGAAATTAGCGAACTGCGGGTCGGTGCCTATACGATCAAACCTCAACACCTACCCATTGTTTATAACCGATCGGTACGCACCATGCCTAATCAAGGCTATCGCCACCACCTTTAAGCAGTTCCTCCGGCAGGACCCGATAATCGAATACGAGTAATCTCGAGCACAGAAGGAGCAACACTTCGACGAGCTGAAGTAGAAGAAGCTGGAGGAGCTCATTCTGACAAAGACTACAGATCTAGAAACTGCCAAATTCGAAGTGGAAGAGTAGTTTGAGCTGTACCGCTATTGGAAGGAAGGCAGTCGACTAAAATACGACCTCGACGAACTGATGAACGACATCTGACTAATAATTGTGGTTGTGTTGCAGTCAATGGTCGTGCAGCTGCGAATTTCTGTTGATCTACCCCCATTATAATTAAACGGAAGCCTCTCCAGCCAAGACTGACAGCGAGCTACGATAGAAGTCATACGCGTAAGGATATGTTCAGATACCAACTCAGAGGTCACCCTGAGGGCTCCACGTTGGTGGTCGATCAACGAACCGGAGGTTCGGCAGTTCGAATAGATAATTAGCAAAGAAACGCATGAGTCACATTGTATCGTTACTCGCTTGGAACGGAGTGTTAACCAAACCTCGGACTAAAGTAGATTCGAATGAGGAGCGTCAAGGAGTGGACTGTGTGCTCCAGCTCGGAGAAGCTTGCTGGGTTGGCTTGATTAGTTAAGATCGAATTTCAAGAACCCAAAATGAATCTATTGATTTGGAATGATGCCTTTGCATGCAACCAAGCCTGTGCGAGTCATCGAACCGGCATCCAACAGTTACTGAATATTTTTCAATACTGGCACGCGTCATTGCATGTACGATCCAAAGGGGCGGGAAGAAGCTAGGACGGAACGTTTACTGTAGGTGATGGTCAAGGGAGGAGCTTGCTGAGGCATCTCGAAGACCTTGAGTTTTATTGGTATGACGTCAGGAACGAATAGCAGTTAAAGCCTGATTCTGATGTGCTATGTATAATATTTAATTGGGGATGGCCGAACAGCACAAATAGAACTACAACTGCGAGACCCAGCTTCCGTTTCGGAGCTAACTCGACTCGGATGACCAAGAGAGCTAGTCCTCTTGTGTCATTTCCAAGCATGTCCGCAGAAGATTTGCTTTTGTTGGTTCCAACAATCGTCGGGGGAGAAAACATAGACAGTTTCGAACTGGCCACTGGCTTCCCGACGAAAACTTCAGATATCTTGCCTTTCTTCAGAGGCATCGTCAGAGATTCTCCAAGCGTTGTGTCAGAAAAACTGGAAGAGTCTTCAAGCTGATGGAGCAGGCAATTCAGACTCGAAGCTCTATTCAATGCCGGAGCCACCACCAAAAGATGTAACTCAAGTTCCCAAGCTTTGACCAGATTGTCAGTTTTCTAAGTTCAGTAACTGTTGGGCAGAGGAAACACTTTGAGGAAATTCTGGAAGAGCCGCGGACTGTCGTACTCGAAGCCAATAGTGTGGTTGAGCGAGAACTGCCGGAGTACAGCGACCTGGAACAATAAGATGGCTACTATATCATGCCGAGTGCCCTCGAGCCTTCCTACAAAAGGATAGAATAAGAAGAGCCGACTTTGAGGCTGTGCAATCGCAGTTTCGCACAGTAAGCGGCCGGCAGCGGCACCGTCTCACGTTGATTGTTGATAGTATGCGTTCTCTAACTTGCATTTTTTATGCTATGACCACTTACCCCCCTCAACTCCCCCAGACTTACTGGACAAAGTCATGACCAAGTTTCCCTCGACTAGCTAACCACATCACATGAACAGCCAGGCACAATCATACGCTTTTGGGAGGTTGACGGTGGCTTTCGCAGTAGTTTCGTAATAATTCCTGCATGCTTTGGATGAACTCTTCAGTGAGCAGATAGAATTCCTGTGAAACCCTCAGATTATCCTCGAAGTCAGTGTAGTTGAAGATAAAATATTTGCTGCTGGGGATCTTTACCAGTCTGTCGTGAAAGTAATGGTCAATTACCTTACCTTATTACTCGTAGAAGATTCCAAGGTACACGTGCTCAAACAAAATCTTGCACTTGTAATCTTCGTATAAGCGCCGTTCGTAGTCTATTATTGACTGGTTGGTTTTGCCCACCTTCACGACGTTGAATGTCTGGCCGTTGATCGTTGTTTCGAGATCTGTGCGTACCACGTATAAACTTGTAAGACCCTTTGGGAGGAACCGAGGGGTAGCACGCGACATTCCATGCATTTTCGACAGGAGCTCATACTGCTTGGCATATCGTTTCTTCAGCTCCGAAAATTTAAGCTGGACCATGGAATTGTTCAATTGAGGTAGATCCTTCTCCCTCCTCACTCTTTCATAGAGACCCTCGAAGGTCTATTCGGTGTCCAGTTAGTAGTCAGTGTCCAACAGAAACTTAAATTTCTATTGAAATCTTTCGAGCTTAGACCTCGGCTTGTCTTCTTACTTTTGATCGTTGGAGTGGTTGCGTTTGACGTCTTCTCTCTCCAAAAACTTTGTTCGGCTGTTGAGCTCCTTTATGATTAACTCAACGCCTGTCATCAGTTCCTTGTATTAAGGCAGTTCCTTCCTCAGCATTGTGCAGACCTCCTTGAACAAGACCATAGGGAGGAAGATGTTGTTACGGATCTTTGTTATGTCGGTCTTCTTCTTCACAAGTTCAGCTATACAGTGATTCAGATGGTTGTCCAGCGCCTTTGTGGTGAGAAAGAGAGTGAGGTTAACCAGAGATCTCTGAATATCCACCTGGAAAAAGAATTCTTCGCTGGTGGTAGTCAGTGATAGAGACAGTAAGGGCCTCTTTTGAGCCACCCTCATTTCGTACTGAGTGACTCTTACGACTGGTGCTCGCTACATGATTATAATTCTAAAACCTAAATGTAGTCCTCTGTGAGTATGGATGACTTTACACTCCTCACAGTAATCGGGAAGGGCAGCTACGCTAAGGTCGTGCTTGTCAAGAAGAAAACTACTGAGAAGGTGTATGCAATGAAGATTCTCAAGAAGAAGCACATTGAGAAGAAAAAGCAAGAGGCCCATATCCTCACGGAGCGCAATGTCTTAGTGGAGGTCAACCATCCATTCATCATCAAACTGTTCGCGTCGTTCCAAACCCCAGAGAAACTGTTCTTCGTTCTGGAGTATTGTCCAGGTGGCTAGCTATTTGGCTTGCTGGAGAAGAGAAGTCGACTCTCGGAGGAGCATGCTAAGTTCTATGCAGCTCAGATAGTTCTAGCTCTGGAGTATCTCCACGAGAGGGACATTATCTACAGAGATCTCAAGCCTGAAAATGTTCTGATCGACGCTGAAGGATACATTAGGTTGACTGACTTTGGGCTGTCGAAGATGTATGTGGACAAGAACGACGCAATGTCAATATGCGGTACCCCAGAATATCTTGCCCCTGAAATCTTGTATAAAGAGGGTCATGGCAAACCCGTGGATTGGTGGTGTTTGGGGTCGATTATCTTCGAAATGGTGACGGGGTTACCGCCCTTCTACTGTAACAGCCGTAACGAGCTGTTTGACAAAATCAAATTTGGGACTCCAAACATGCCGAATTATGTAATGCATCCAATTATGTAGATCAGCCAGAAGCTGAAGAATCTGCTGTAAGGATTGTTCCAGAAGAAGCCTGACTTGCGATTGGGGACCAAAAACTCCTCGGATGTTAGAAACCACCCTTGGTTTGAAAATATCGACTGGAAGAAACTACTGAACAAGGAGCTGAAGCCCCATTTCGTACCAGTTCTGAAGGGCGAGGACGACACATCACAGATCAGCAAGGAATTTACTGAAATGAAGCCATAGTCGCACAGTGCATAAGGCTTAATTCCAGGTCAACAGTTCAGCGGTACATTTTGTGTTATTAAGGATTTTCTTATGACGAGAGCAAGAAGGCACCCTCCAGTGAAATGGAAATCGAAAATCAAGGCTCGGAGTTCACCATGAAGGTGGAGGGCGAGAACTGATTCATTCTGACGTCAATATTTGTTTCTGCTGGTAATAGAAATCAAACAGCCATGGAAAATAGAAGGCCTCTAACAAAAAAGTATAGACTACCGTCAGTAGCTAGACGCTTTCATCGGGTGGGAGAACTATCCACGTTCGGCCACAAGCAGAACGAGCAGCGTAGAACTGGCAAGCTGCTGAGTGTGTCCCACTCGCTGTGCAGCACACTGAAGTTGTAGCAGCATAGAGGTTCTCAACAGTTGCTACACCCAAGGAGGACTCAAGTCATGCGCACTCGCAGCAGCAGAACGGATGTAGCTGCCGGTACAAGAGTGTACTTGAGAGAAGTCACTGCCCTGTTCGGCAGACTCAACTAATACTGCCAATAGTTCAGAACATACTCTAACAGAGACCACTAAAACCTTCTGGACGAATCAGGTCGCACGAAGGGCTTCAATGAGCTTCACTAGAAGCTGCGCGAAAGGTTAATCACAACTAGCTCCTCCAAGATCGACCCAGAAGACCTGCAGGACTATTTTGAGAGGCAGCAGCAACCCAGGAAACAGTGTACTTTGAGAATGATGAAGGCCAAAGCTCGTCGTTTCTGAGCCAGCGAGTTTAATGAAATTGTATAGTGGCGCTGATCTTCGGTTGTGCGGCATTATCGTAGCTATAATTTGAGGAATGAAGAGCACTGAAGGCTAGACCGGCGAAATGGTGTCAAAGTTGAAAGACAATGACCACTATACAGTGCTTGGCATCGGTAGGAACAGCACCCCCATAGAAATTAAGCAGGCCTACCGCAAGTTAGCTCTGAGATATCATCCTGACAAGAATTCGGACCCCCTTGCCAAAGAAGTCTTCAAGAAGGTTGCAGATAGCTACACCACTTTGATGGATGTGGAAAAACGAGCTGAGGTGGATCGTGAGAGGCAGCGTCATACTTACCAGTATTAGGAACCCAAGAAGACTTACACACAGCCGTCCGAGAGCTACCGGTTTGCTGAAAGCACGAACAAGCAAAGGTCGAACACAAATCCAAGACCACCACCTTCTAATGAAAGGGATACTCGGCAACCATAGTTCCCAAGAAAACAGAAGACCACGGTAAGAGATACCAACCCAAGAGAAATGCTTGACTCGTAGTTGGAAGATCTCATCAGGAACCTGCTAGACAGAGCTAGGAAAATGAGGAGCCATCAAACTACTTTGGCTTACCAGAAAGCAAATTTCCCCAGGGACATGCGTACCGGAAGGAGATTGCCACCGCCAGCAAACCTTGCAATCGTCGCTATGGGAGTGTTCTTCTTGGTGTGGATGCTGATTTCGAACGTAATACTGCCCAAGAAGCACACAGCTAATAAGCTAGCTTCAGTTCCAACGAAGCATCAGGCTCAGACTCAAGCCCCAGCGAGCTACTCTCTCTTCCCCACTAGCCTCTACAAGCAAAAGATGCATACTTCGCTGTTAAGGGCAACTTACTACGTCCAGGCCACACCACTAGTAGCAGCCGTGCACCAACCACTCAAGTAAGTCGAGGAGCAGGTGGATACCAAATTCCTTTCGAAGATCCGGCTGAGCTGCTCAAACAACCAGTAGCTCAAGCTAAAATACTAAAACCTCTCAGTGAATTCAAAAGGGGCAATGAGACGGTGGTACAAGTAGAAGGGTGGGGAGGTCAGTGACGCAGCCTGCATCCGCCTCGAACTTCTCAGACAAAAGTTTCCTGAGTACCTCGGTTCATTAAAATTCGAGTGAGCAAGCACTGCATTTGATGTTTCATATTGTCGCTTTGTTCCAGTCAGAGTTGGTATGCGGTAGCTACGGTTCTTGGCTTTCTTCGATCCTCTGTAAGGAACTTGCCACAACCCGTTTATCGGTTGATAGGCAGACGAGATCGGGCTCGATACTGATGTCGACATCTGATTCTATCTTAAGCAGGGGCTTCTGTCTTTGCACCTTCTTCTCAGCCACGCCATTAATGCTGTCAGTGGTTTAGCCAGCGACCAGGAAGAGAGTCTACCCGTCATATCGCAGTTTCTGGAAGATGTTGTCAATGCTGTTCTTGCATTCATGGTAGATGAAGTCCAGTGCCTACTCACGATTGATTTCAATCACCTTCAGCTCATCACGTTTGCGATTGAGCACTGCCTGGATCAACAGTTTTTCTGATGTAAGCTTAACAGTAACGATGAAGCCACGCCCATCGATCTTAAGGTTGCGGCTCAGCTTGATCTCTCGATTCGATTTTCTTCTGCCAGGTTGGATGCTTTACAATTCGCTACGTTCGCTTTCTCCCTTCCGGAAGTCGGCAGTATTGTTGAGCTGCTCGCTGCTTGTGTAGCCCTTGTATGTCTTGGTGGTGGATGGTTTGTCGTCAGCAACTTTATCGAACAGAATCACAGGGAAGCTTGACATATTCCGAATCACTTGCTTCTTCTGCTCCCAATCCTTCTGAAGTTTGTAGGCTTCGTACGGAGACTTCTTAGTCTGGAGCCTACGCAGTAGTTTAGCGTTTTCCACTTCTATCCGCTGAAACTCCCTCCGACGGTACTGAAGGTTCAGACTATGCTTGTATTCACTCTTGGAGGACATCCGAGTGGTCGGTGAAAGTTGCTGTTCTCGGTGCTTTGGGCTTACATTCTTCTATAGCATGATGTCGCTGATCTTGCTGAGCAGAATGCGATTCTCTCTCTCGATTTCTGTGTATTTATTCTCCGACAGCATCTGCCTCTTTTTGTGACTAAGTCCGGTCTGTTGGCCTTCTTCAAGCGTGGTGAGGTTGTTCGGCCGAAGATCCTGGAGATGCTTCAGATGAATTCGTCTGGCCTGTCGAATCTCCCGCTGATACACCGGACGGTTAACTTCAGGAATGGCCCTGTACATGTTATCGTTATATTATTGCTAATACTCTCTAGAGTCAGCAACGAAGCCCTCACGATATAATCCGATCAACCAAACTAATGTCCAACGTTGACAACGCCAACAAGTGGGTGTCGATCCGACTGGCAGTCGGTTGTGCTGTCTTCATCAGTTACGCAGTACTTCTGGTTGGAGTTAGGTTCACTACATCGCCTACCTCTTTGTGCGCATCAAGAAGAACCGCAAGTCCATTCAAAACATCGAGGAGGTAGCAGCAAAGATGTACCTCGTGGGGCTAGCAGGTACACCATGCCTAACTGTAGGGCTCCTCAGCATGAACTACTATCAGACTGGGATCGCCCAAGCAGTCATTTCGTATTTCGTGATGCTGGCGCTCATCGTGCTGAACGCCGCGAGCGTCTTGGTGAACTCCATAGACGAGAAGATCCGCTGTTACATAGCGCTGGGCTTCTATGGATTGCTATTCGTCTGGTACCTGGCCATCATAATTGACTACTTCGTCACTTGGGGCTGATACAAGGTGTTTAAGTAAAAATTCAAAAACGGAAAGGCATATGCTTTGCTGGTGAGGATTCCATTGCAAGGGATTCACCGTATGAGGGGTCGCATGGGTCGAATTTGAAGTCCATCCTATCAAGAGTTTCTTTGATCTGTAGAATGTTCTCTAGTGAGGATGCCGATGACCTACTATGCATACTATCATCTGAGTTATTATTAGGGCGTATGTGTGAGATCTCGTGTGACCGGCGTGACTACTGAAGCTCTCTGTAGAGATCATCCTTCATGCGGGTTACTTCATCGTTGTACTTCAAAAGCATCTCTTTGAGGTCTTGGTGCAGCTTGCTGAGATGCTTATCTCTGCAATCGATATGTCGCTATAGCCTGCGATTGATTTCTTCGAATCGAGCAATCTCATCCTTCAGGTATTGATTCTACTAGAAGACTGCGCTGCATTGGGGTGTCTCAGTACTGCTCTCCTTCTTTTACATGTCGGAGAACAAACACCGTTTTATTGGCAGCTCAGACGCGGTATCGGCAAATATTGGTGGTCTTTCGCGTTGAGTGTTAGCAGTTGAGGGCGTGTTCTGTTTGAAGTTTGGTATTTTCCTGCGTGAAGGATTGA